>Ga0307928_10003533_pt1 | contig 11910 bp, 14 predicted proteins | sample AceLakmetagen232_FD_201815 | JGI IMG/M metagenome (GOLD analysis project Ga0307928, IMG submission 201815) | Saline water microbial communities from Ace Lake, Antarctica - #232 | ecosystem: Environmental > Aquatic > Non-marine Saline and Alkaline > Saline | place: Antarctica: Ace Lake...
ATACAATTTGTCTGCACTCAATCAGGAAAGTTATTAAAGGATTAACATTATTGGGCATGACTGGATTGCATGGAAACGTAGCAAATGGCTTCCTTGGCTGCACTCCGCAGCATCCTGCCTTCAAAGAGATACTTGATAATATTCCTTCGCATTTTGAGTGTCTTGCAAATAGTACAAAACATGAAAAATTCCACATGTATCGCATAACAGGGACTCGTTATATCACACCAATCTTAAGGAAGTATGAGGACTTCGTACAATTACCGCGTTCCTTTTATTGTGATTTCAAAGAGGTAAGGAAAACAACATTTATTGCTCACATAGCACACGGATACAAACAAGGGCACAAAAAAATTGATATGAGGAGGTATTTAGAATGAACGTTATTTATTTATCGGCAGGGAAAGGAAGAAGAGCAAGATTAGGTTACCCAAAACAATTTGCCCGATTGGGTGGGAAACCTATAATCATGCATGGTTTAGAAGTACTTCAAAAAATGCCTGAAATTGACAAAATAATTATACCATGTTCAGACCGCGTAAAGGTTCAAGAATTACTTGAAGAGTACGGTATATGGAAAGCTGTAACATGTTTAGGTGGGGAGACAAGACAAGAGTCAGTTTGTTATGCTATATATCATGTCTTCTCTGAGTATGTATTGATTGCTGAGGCTGTACGCCCCTTTATAACGGAGGAATTTGTTAGAAAGGTAATTGATACAGAAGGTATATTTGTTACCCCAATTCAACGAGCAACGTCAAGTGTCCTTTTGATGCATGGAGGATACATAGACAGAGATAAAGTAGGGGAGGTTCAAATGCCTCAAAAGTATCGGACTGAGGTACTCGCAAGAGCTCACATAAAGACAAAAATGTTAGATGCTTCTGATGATTGAGACATTACATGTTTTACCTAAAATCATTGAAGGCATTGAAGAAAATATTAAAATAACCAAGCCATTGGACTTGAAGATTGCGGAGGCTATTTATGAAGGCAATTATAACCGGGAGTAGCCGAGGAATAGGTGCTGCAATTGCTAAGGAATTTAGTAGAAGAGGACATTTTTATTATGGTTTCAGTAGATGGAATGATGTTGATGTCTCAAGCTATGAAAGTATACAAGAAGCCTTCGAAACAATGATACCTAATGATGATATTCCTGAGGTCCTTGTCAATAATGCAGGTATCATCAAATTAGGTAGTATTTTAGAGCTTGATGTTGAAGATTGGCAGGAACAAATAAATGTTAATCTTAATGGTGTGTTTTATTGCTGCAAGGAATATGCAAGGATTGCCAAGAAGAGAGGAGGTAAAATCATCAATATAGCATCAACCGCCGGAATGAGTGCAAGACCAGGAAGAAGTTGTTATTCGGCAACAAAGGCGGCAGTTATTAATTTTAGTCAATCAATATCAGAGGAGCTAAAAGATTATAATATACAGGTGTATTGTGTTTGTCCAGGAGCAGTTAATACAGACCTTAGGAAACAGGTAAATCCTGATGATGATTTTATAGATATGCTACAACCTATGGATGTAGCAAAATTTGTTGTTGATATTGCAGAGGGTGGGAAATACTTAGATAATCAATCATTGATACTTAGGAAAAACTTTTAAGGAGAAGAGATATGCCAAGAAGAAATGTAACAGTTTTAAATAAAGGACATTATCCTATTAAAATTCAAGGAATAGTTTTCCCTTCATATGAAGAAATGTCATTGCTTGTGGAAACTACAAGTTCTTTATTTTATGAGTTAAGAGTAGATAAGAATTTAAGGGTCGGTAAGGTAAACAATCAAGATTGGATAGAGAAACATAAACCTAAAAAATTGTATAAAATCAATATGGTCTATGACCTTTATTCTCAACATAGCGGACAAGCATATGTTTGTGCAATTAACAAATTAGCTTCCCCAATTATAAAACATTTGCCAAAAAAGGATTCCAATTTTACGGAAAGACCTCAACCTGGTTTGAATCTTCGCTTTTTTTCATCATTCAGAATCAATCAACAAGGAAAGCACCCAGTCGGCCCTTATGATGTTTTCATGAGTCATGGGATAGGAGACAAAGATTATTGGATTGGTGAAAAAATTGCAGATTATAATTATGCATTAGTACCCGGACATGCATGGAAAGAGCGGATGAGATTGACAGGATACAAAGGTGAAATATTTGAGGTAGGTTATACAAAATTAGACCCCTTGTTTCAAGGTGAATATATAAGGAATAAGAGGGAGAAACCTTATGTTGTTTGGGCACCTACGCATGGATATGTATATAAACATAAAGGTAGGAGTAGTTACCCTGCATGTATCAACCTGATAAAGGAAATTCCTGATATTTATGAAACCAAACTGGCACTACATCCTACATCAAAACTAAACAAAAAATCAAAACAAGATGTAACTATGCAGGAATTGATAGATGCCGATGTTGTAATTGCAGACGCAGGTAGTACCTTGTATGAGGCATGGGCATTGGGAAAACCCGTAATCTTTCCTGATTGGTTATGTAAGGATGATGTTTTAAAACATTTTAATCCTAATAATTTTGAACATCAAATATATAGTGATGGGATAGGATATCATGCTAAAAACATGAAACACTTAATCCAATTGATTGAGATTGCTATTAACTGCGGAATGAGGGAAAAGGAAAAGGAATTTATAGAGGATATTTTCCCTGAAAAACTTAGGGGGGTTGCAGGGGAACAGGCTGCTACTGCTCTTAAGGAGATATACAACAAAACAATATTAAAATAATATTAAGAAGCTATTGATTTACCATTGATAACACAAAGCAAATGCATCAGCAACGACGCACACGCCGGAATGCTGGGTGCAAACCACAAAGTAATGTAATTATATTAAAACATGGTAAAACTTGTAATTCTGGCGTGTATGCACTATAATGTATGTATTGAAACAAAAATAGCCGACAGGCGTTAAATGGAGGTAACAACATGTTCAAGTTTTTAAAGAAATATTTACTTTGTTTTTTACTCTTCCCAGTACTTCCAGCATTCAGAGTTGACGGTGACGGAGCTGGAGGAGATGGTGACAAAGGCGGCGACGATGGTGACAAAGGCGGCGACGATGAAGCAAACAAGGACAAAAAAGAGGACAAAAAAGAGGATGAGAAATTGTTTTCCCAAGAACAATTGGATTCCGTAATTGGCAAACGATTAGCAAAAGAAAAAAAGGCTTGGGATAAGGCAAAAAAAGAAGAAGAAGATAAGGCAAAATTATCAGAGACAGATAGACTGAAATTAGAAAAAGCAGACGCAGAGAAAGCAAGTGCAGATGTTTTAAAGACAGCAAATGAGAGGTTGGCAAAAGCGGTAGTAATGACGAAAGCTGTTGCATTGAAAATAGTTGACCCAGATGCTGCATATACATTAATGGATAAGACAGATGTTGATGTTTCTGATAGTGGTAAAGTTACAGGAATTGATGAAGCATTAGCAAAGCTCATCAAAGATAAACCCTATCTAATTGGGGAAGGTGTAGTCACCAAAGTTACCAAGGTAGGAGATGACCAAAATAATGATAAAAAAACAGTTCCTACCGGTACTATGAATGACCTAATAAGAAGGGCAGCAGGACACTAAAAAAAAATAAAAAAACGAAGGAGGAAACCAAAATGTTAAAAAAATTATGGAAATTGTTTATTTGTATATTGCTATTTCCAATACTTCCGGCATTTAAAACATATGTCCCAAGAAGTTCGGTAGAAGCGTTAATGCCTGAGGAATATCAAAAGGAAATAGTTGAGCACGTCCCTGAAATGAGTTCAGTTATGAAATTAGGATATAAGGCCCCCAATATGAGTCGAGCTCAAAAAAGGATTCCTTGTCTATCAGCATTACCTACAGCTTATTTTTCAAATCCAGGTCCTACCGTTCGGTCGGATGCAAGTGATAAAAGACATAAACAATTAACAACTATGGCTTGGGAAAACAAATATCTTGATGCCGAAGAATTGAATGTCATAGTTGCAATTCCTGAAGCTGTTTTGGATGATACTGATTATGATTTATGGGCAGAAATCAAACCGAAATTGTTAGAAGCTTATGGTATAGCTTTTGACCAGGCTGTATATTATGGGACAAACGCCCCAGCAATCTGGCCTGATTCTATAGTCGCAGCAGCAATGGCGGCTGGCAATTATATTACCCTTGGTGAAAAAGGTGACTTATATGATGACCTCTTAGGTGACGGTGGGTTAATTGCACTTGTTGAAGAAGATGGTTTCATGGTAGACGGTCATGTATCAGCAATGGGTATGAGAGGTAAGATGAGAGGTCTTAGGGCTACTGGAGCAGATGGTGAAAAAACAGGAACTCCAATATTCAAATCTCTCTATAAGGAAGGTATGCAAGGTTCGACAAGATATGAACTCGACGGTGAGGAAATGATATTCCCGAAAAATGGAAGTATTGACCCAACCCAGAGCCTCATAATTGCCGGAGCTTGGAAACAATTGATGTATGCAATTAGGAAAGATGTATCATGGAAACTGTTGACAGAAGCTGTTATTCAGGACCCTGTTACAAAAGAAATCACATATAACTTAGCACAACAGAACATGGTCGCTCTAAGGTCTTCAATGAGATTGGCATGGCAGGTACCAAATCCTATAAATAGGTTGCAAACAGATGAGGATGAACGTTATCCATTTGCTGTTTTTGCACCAGCAGGTTCGTAAGTAGAAGGGGGATTATTATTATCCTCCTTTATCATATTTTGGAGGTATGAAAAATGAAGGTTAAGTTCACAAAGAAAAGGTATTATGATAAGATTCTTCGTCAACCTGGTGATGTTGTAGTTGTTGATGACCGAACAGGGCGGGCCTATTTGAATGCTCATGCCGCAGTTCTTATAAAAGCAACAAAGAAAGGTCATGAATATTATAAGGCAGGTAGAAAAAGACAACAGATTGCAATGCCCACAATGGATGACTTAAGTAAACGATACCAAACTCCAGTTGGTGAAGAACCTGAAGAAGAACTTGAAGAGTTATCTGAGGAAACGATGGTTGAAGAAACAGAGACAGTTGTTGAAGAAACAGAGCCGATTGTTACTGATAAGGAACTGGAGGTAATTGTCCCAAATCCTGCAATAGCAGAAGATGAAGAGCCTCCAATTATCAATCCTCGTCTACACAGAAAACCCAAGGTAGTTAATGCTGACCCTTCAGGGAAACTTGAAGTTGAAGAACCTGTACCTTTGATAGATTTAAAGAAAGATGAATTGATTGCAATATTAGAAAAGGTAGGGCTAGGTTCAAAAGGGACCAAGTCGGAATTGATTGCAAGGATAGAGCGTTATAATGAGATAGGATAAGGAGGTCTGCGTTATGTATATTACAAGTATTGAGTATGCAGCATTAACAGGAAATGACGCAGCAGAAGCTACAGATAATAGGATAACAATGGCTTCCACTTTATTAGATAATCGGATAGGCAATTATCCTATTAATGCATTAGGTTATAAGTTAACTATTGCAGATTTGCATGTAATACAATCAAGGGCAGTAAAATTATGGGTATCTCAATTGGTTTCGTATTTGTATGATAATGATGACGAGACACCAGCTTCTGATAATGTAACATTAGGAAGATTTAGTGTTTCTAAACAGTCATCACAATTGATGCCTCGTAGTATGGGGTATGCAGATACATTGTTAGTCAATAGCGGTTTAATAAAACGTGGCGTAAGGTTGTCAAAAGGATATTTTAAAGAAAGTGATAGTAGTTATTATGGATAGTAAAAAGAGGTTCAATAAATTAATGACGCACACAATCACACTCACAAAGAAGGTCTTGAATGTTAATGGGGACCTTGCGGTTGATACTACTTATTTAGAACAAAAAGGTTTTGTTCAATATGGTAGAAAACAGATGACAACAGGATTAGCATCAGGAATGGCACAAGGTGAAACAATTACAGCAACTGCCTTGGTATTCCTAAAATCAGACTCACCAATCACAATCGATTTAAAAACAGATAAATGGTTCCTTACACAAACGGCACCGTATGTTAGACCGGAAATGCAGGCACTTGATGTACAACCAATAGATGACCCGAGGCATGGGGAAACCCATCATTTTGAAGTATTAGTGAGGTAGATAAAATGGGATGGATTAGTTGGCGTGGTGATATATTGATGCGTAGAACAGATATGGCAACAAGTGAAGGTGTTAATGAAACCGCGGAAAGATTATTAGAAGTAATGAAAACTGAAGTTCCATTGGATGAGAGTATATTGATGAAGAGTGGCGTAACAACAAGCAAGCCTCACCCTTATCCTGAAGTTGAAACATGCATATCATTCGGAGGTGGAAAAGGCACAGGTAAATCAAAGGTTCCTTATGCTTTACGATGGCATGAAGAGGATGCTAATTTTCAAAGAGGCAGAAAAAGAAGGTATGTTGCCGACCCATTTAATAAGTATGCAAAAGGAACACTTGATGCAAATTTGAAAAGAACATTAGGGGAGGCTTGGAAATGATAGCACAAGAATTGGCTGAATATTTAGAAAATGAAGGATTTGGTACAATGAATGTTGATATCCTTGTAGGATATCAGCCAGATACTCCCGATGCTTGTATTGTCCTTTATGATGAAAGTGCACCTACTCTTGATGAGTCTCAAGCACAATCAGTTGATTTATTAGGTATTCAAATATTAGTTAGAAATAAGGTATATGTAACGGCAGGAGAAAAGGCATTTGATATACATAAAAACATCGTAGGTTTTGGCGGTGAAGCATTCATATCAGGAGGTAGTATTGTTTCAGACTTATATGTTATTACAGCTCCTGGAAGTATTGGAAGAGATAAACAAAATCGCAGTGAGTGGAGCTCTCATTATACTATGCGTGTTCAATCCTCAGGCGATAAATATAGAAATTAAAGGAGTGATATAAGATGAGTGATGAAATTAAATTCGCAGAAACCGTAATTGAAGTAGAAAGCGAAGTAGTGGCTAAGATAACATCGTTTAACCGAAGTGTATCAATTTCGGAAGAGGATGTTACTGGAGCCGAAGATGTCATTGCAGGTAGTGATATTTTGCAGAGCAAGTTCGTTTCAATTGCAAAAGGTGAAACGGCAGCTGTGGCAGGTATTGCTGTTGAAAGTGCAGTTGATGGAATGGATGATGGGCAAAGTGAATTGAGAGATGCCGCAGAAGCAGGTGAAATTATCACAATGACTCACACAAAGGCAAATGGTTATGGTAGAACATTGACAGGGTTCTTTACCAGTTACGAAGAGACAGGTAGTGTCGGTAGCGTTTATAAATTTAGCGGTAATTTCAGAGTTAACACAAATGTTCCAATCACACCAGCATCTTAATAAAAAATATATAGGAGGATTTTAGAAATGTCAGATTCAGAAAAAAAGACACCAAATGTGGTTAAGGTAAAAGGAACTATAAAACTAAATGCGGACCGTAGAAAATTCCTTAATAATGCATTGAAGGATGTAGAGCAGGCAGAGGCAGTAGATTTAGCAATAGATTTTGATGAAGCATTAAAGGAATATACAGTAAAAAATGCACCTCATAAGATAAAATTAAAAGGTCATGTTTTTGAAATTCCATTTACTATGCCATTTTCCTTCGGTATGTTTTATATGAGGCATTGTTTGGTTAAAAGAGAGAACGGAGTGTTCTTTGAAATACCTACAGATTTAATGTCTGAGTTCTTGGATAAGATGTTCGGCAAGAAGTTTTTAGATATGCTTGATGAAGAACAAGATGTTGAAATGAATTTTATTGTGGGTGTTTTAATTCCAGAAATTATGTCATTATGGGGACATGCAGTTAATACAGAAGTCCCTGAAAAAAACGTGTAGACCCCAGACTTTTAACCTGGGCCTGGGGTTCTATTGAGGCAGATTTTCAAAGGTTTTATAATATTGATATAGTTCAAGTTGGGTTTTCAGATGAGATATCATGGCGTAAATTCCTTACATTATTAAGAGGGCTTCCCATAACCTCAGCATGGAGAACTTGGTACAATGATAAAAATAATAGAAAGTTTGCAGAATATGATAAGGGAGCAATAGACATAGACACCTGATGTTTGGAAAGGGGGTGTTCGTAATGTCTTTCGTAGTCGGACAGGTCAGTGCAACAGTTAGTGCAAATACAAAGGCATTTGATGCATCAATGAACAAGGTAAAAGCAAAAGGTTCTGCCACTATGAGTGCCGTTGAAAAATCAAATGCTACGGCTATGAAAAATGTAGCAAGTGCAGGACAAAAGGCAAGTCAAAGTTTAGTTACAAGTTTTCAATTAGCCGGTAAAAAAATGCAAGTAGTTGGAAAAAGTATGTTGAAATATATATCAGTCCCACTACTTGCCATTGGTGTTGGAGCCTTCAAATTAGGTAAAGATTTTGAAATTGAACTACAAAAGGTTGTTGGTCTTGTTGGAATTGCACAAGAACAGGTAGATGCTTGGGGTGAGGACATTTTAGAGATGGGTCCTAAATTAGGAGTAGCCCCGAAGGAATTGGCGGAAGGTTTGTTCTTCGTTACATCTGCAGGTATCAGAGGAGCCGAAGCAATGGATGTGTTAAAAACATCAGGTAGAGCAGCTATGGTAGGATTAGGAGAGACAAAAATTATAGCTGATACATTAACATCAGCAATTAATGCATACGGCACAGCTAATCTAAGTGCAACACAGGCAGCAGATATATTGACAGCAGCTGTTAGAGAAGGTAAATTAGAAGCTTCTGCATTAGCTCCTGTAATGGGTAATTTATTACCAATGGCATCAGCTATGGATATTGGCTTTGCTCAAGTTGCAGGTTCATTAGCTGTAATGAGTAGAGTAGGAGCAGATGCGGCAACATCTGCAACATCATTGAACGCGATAATGATGTTTTTACAGAAGCCTACAAAAGAAGCAGTAGATGTATTGGATACAATGAATTTATCAATGCAAGATTTGAGGGATATGGCAAGGCAGGAACCAGATGGATTATTACAAGTTATGAGGATGCTTGATGATACATTTGGTAATAATGAAGAAGCAATGGCACAGATAATTCCTAATATTAGGGCATTACGAGGTGTCATGAGCATGTTAAGTCAGGATGGAGATACAGTTGATTCAATGATGCAAAGTGTAGCAAATTCGACAGGAATGCTTGATGAGGCAGTACAAGCAGTTGAAGAAACAATGGAAGTTAAATGGAAAAAAGCATTAGCGGAAATACAAGTTACATTTATGAATTTATTTGACCTAATAAAAGATTCAGTAATGCCTGTTATTGAAGGGCTAGGAGATAAATTCAAAGCCGCCTCAATATGGATAAAAGGTTTAGATGAAGGTCAGAAAAAATTGGTTTTGGGGCTTGGTGCATTTTTATTAGCTGCTGGTCCTGTTATACTTATCTTAGGAAAATTAACAATAGCAATTACCGCATTGATTCCATTAATGTCAGCATTATTTGCAAATCCAGTAGGACTTGTTATTGGGCTAGTAGCTGCAATAGGATTAAGTGCCACGGCAATTATTAAACTTGGTGATAATATGGATTTTGCTACGGATCGAGTTGAAATTGGATTGGAAAAACAGGTAGGGATGTTCGGTTTATCTGCAGGTGAAATATATGAAGTTCAAAAAGAAAGTCTTAACCAAAAAATCGGATTGATAGACGCAGAAATTGCGGCAGAAGAGCATAAATATACGGTTTTTGAAGAGTTGGCTAAAAACCAAATGAAACTTGACATGGACCTCGCAAAAGAGGAACTCAAAGGTCTCAAAGTAACAGCTGCAGATGAAATGAAAATACTAACAGATAATCATACTACATCAATTAAAAATATTAATGAAGAGTATGGTGTAGCAACAGGTTTGTCGAAAAGTAAGTTAGATATAATTAAAGAAGATTATAAAGACCAAGCAGATGAAGCAAAGAAAACATATGATATTATTTTAAAAGCTTCCGAGGAAACATATCAAGGTGTAGTAGATGCAGCAAATATCGCATATGAAGAACAGACAAAGGATATAAAAGATACATACAAAGTAATGATAGATGAAGCGACGAAAGCCCATGATATTGTTATAGGTCTTCTGGATAAACAATTAGAACGTGAAAAGGGAGCAATCAGTCGTGAATTAGACTTGACAGTTGGAGGATTTGAAGATAAAATATCCATCCTTGAAGGTGCCTCTGCTGATGAAATTGCAGCAAGAAAAAAGACGAGGGAGACTACCCGTGCTATTGCATTGGAAGACCTCATAGTTGCTGAAACAGATTCTGTAGAAAAACAAAAACTTATAGCTGAACGAGAAACATTGATACAAGGTATCATTGCAAGGTCATCTGATACTCAGCTTGAAACATCAAAATGGCTTATTCGTCAAGAGATATTAGGAGCCAAGGAAAAGGCTGCAGAAGAAGGGAGGACTGCTCAAGGAGCTACCGAAAAATTGAAGGAAGAGGCAGAAACACGATTAACTGATAGTATTACTAACATAGAAAAATTAAGAGATGGTGAGTTAAAAATTGTTACAAATTTATACAAAGATGAAATAAAACTACTTGAACAAAACAAAATAGAGGAATTTGGAATTCTTGAAAGGGCCCAGACTTCAAAACTTGGTTTTATTGAAGAAAACAAAATAGCAGCAATGACAGCAAATGAAGCAATAAGAAAAGATTTAGAAGAAAAATCAAACGCAGAATTTGTATTGAAAAAAGCAGACCAACAGAAATATATTGATTATTTAAACGATACATGGTTGTCTGATAAGGAAGATATAATGCAGACAGATTTAGATCTCCACTTATCATTTGAAGCAAGAAAAACAGCTGGTACTATAAAGGAAATTGCTGCAAGAAAAGTAGCTTTAGCTCATGAACTTACAGATGTTGAAGAAACTAAAGAAGAAGTTATTGCAGGGATTTATAAAGATATAGGAGAAATGGATTTTGCTGATGTAGTAAGTAAAAATCTGGAAGATTATATCAATCAAGAAATTAATAAAGTTCCGGACGTTGAAGGATATGGAATTCCAATTGGTAAACCTATTGATATTAATAAAGAGATTAGTGACCTAAATGAAAATGAATGGGGAATAGATAAAGATAAATGGAAAAATCTTGACCCAGAAGACCTTGTAGGGAACTACGCCGTAGGAACGCCTTATGTACCTAAGACAGGATTAGCAGTTGTTCATCAGGGGGAACAAATTATTCCAGCAGGTGGTGATACAAATTATGGGGCAATTACAATGCATATAACCCAACATATTGATAGTAAAGAAACGGCAGAATATACCGTAGATTATTTAGTAAGTAAATTACAAAGACGAGCAGTAGGAGGTGCATTTGTATGATAGGATATGGCGTTACATATGCAACGGCAACATTTATGGAAGACCTTGCAGGGACTCTTGTATATTCATATAAAAAGGAACAGTTGATAGACCATTATCCTATGACTGATATGACGAGACATGTTGCAGTTGGAAAAAAGAATACTAAAATAACTTGTATTATCAAATGTACCACCGAGACACAAGCATTATTAATTGAGCAAATAATGGCGGATGATTCTATACAAAATTTATATATAAATAGGCATGGTAGATTTTATAGACGAGTTGTTACGGGACCTAATTTTATGATGAAAGAAAAGAAAGTCAATAATAAATTATGGTATTTTAATGCTGAATTTCTTTGCCTTGACCCTATACCTTATGATATTGATACGGAAGGAGCTCTATACTAATGAGTAAAGTATTAAGCACCGGATACGGATTAAAAATAAATAATGAAGTAACCCCAATTGATTTAACTGATATGACAAAATGGTTATCAGGTCGTGTTCGGTGGAAGGGTGTTGATACAAGGCTAACAGATTATACACAAACCGCA
>Ga0307928_10003534_pt1 | contig 11908 bp, 27 predicted proteins | sample AceLakmetagen232_FD_201815 | JGI IMG/M metagenome (GOLD analysis project Ga0307928, IMG submission 201815) | Saline water microbial communities from Ace Lake, Antarctica - #232 | ecosystem: Environmental > Aquatic > Non-marine Saline and Alkaline > Saline | place: Antarctica: Ace Lake...
AGATTTCAAGACCAATAATTTCAGTTGGTATCGGGCTTCCACATCGGCTCTGAATAGCCGTATCAGCTTCGTTCCCACAAATCTTTTGCTATACTCCAACTGCTTATAAACAATTTTTATTATTTACAAATGGTTGCTGACGAAGGTTTGACTTGACCACTAATCAAAGGCCTAATATTATAGCGTAGAAACCCTACTACTATTAAGGGTAATGAACCCTTTTTTTTGGTCAGCAACTGCTTATAAACAATCTTTATAGGGGGTTAGTTTATTTTTGATACTTTATCATAATACCAATCTATTAATTTATGTAATTCAAAAAGATATTGAGCATTCCAACTTGGATGTTTTTTTATCAATTTATTATGTTTTTTATCCATTAAAATATCAAATTCTTGTTTTGTATATTTACTATATGGTTTTTTCATATTTAATCTTTATAGGGGGTTAGTTTTTAAATATCTTTTAAATTACAATATTCTTCTCCACTTCCTATTTTTTCTTCTGTTACACCACAAATACCATTTTCATTTCTACAACAAGTTTTACAGTTTCCCCTTGTTATTTCTTTTTCTAATGCCTGTTCTATTGTTTCCATACGCTTAATCTTTATAAGGGGTTAATTTATTACTAATTTTTTTTAAAATTTTATCATCAGTAATTTCAATAGGATACCAACTTCCATATACTTCATCTTCAATAGCTGTTTCATAAAATACTTTACCACCTTTATTCTCGTCGTGTTTTCTTTGTGTTATTTTTAACATATAAATTATTAATTACTTAATCTTTTTAGGGGGTTAATTATTTACTATTTTTTTGATTAAATTCAATAATTACTGGAACACTTTTATCACCATCTTGCCAAATGGGTGCTTTTTCCTTATAAAGATTATAAACCTCTTCAAATAAACTACTTGTATTTAATGGTTTTCCATCTCTAAATGTCATATATAATTTTAATCTTTTCTTCTCCATACGCTTAATCTTTATAGAGGGTTAGTTATTTATCGTATTTTTTAAAACAAATATCACTTTTTGCATCCTTTCTCTCTTGGGCTTTATTCCAATCGTATGTAGATGCTCGGTATGTTCCAGTTTCTTTGTCTGTCAATGTTCCATTAAGCTCAATATAACTCCAATAAATATCTTCAGCGTCTTGTAAGCAAAAACTTAATGCTGTTTTACGCTGTAATTCTTCTCTTTTTTCATCTTCTAATCTTTCTTGTTCTGTAGCAATTTTTAGTTTTTGTTGCCTTTCATATGAATTGCTTTTTATCTTTTCATTTCCCATTATTCCTATGGCAATTATAAAAGTGCAAACTATTGCTGTAAGTATTAGTGGTAATTGATTTTTCATAGTATTTTTACTTAATCTTTATAGGGGGTTAATTTTTAGGTTTTGTTTTCTTTACTAATTTATCATATTTTTTCCAATCCAATATAACAACATTTCCTTTTGGAGAAACAAACATAACTACTTTACCATTTTGAGCTTCTTTTATAAGTTCTAAAATCATTTTAAAGTTTTTACCATTTATTTTACTGTCCATACATCAAAATGTTATTTATTATCCCAACATTAGGGCATCAGTGTTTATTTATAAATTAATATCACTTTCTACTTCGTTACCCCAAACATCCCAACCTTCTGTTTTTTCACGGGCAAATAATTCTATTCTATTTGATATTGGAAATAATTTTTTAATTCTATTTCTTATTTCATTAGGTTTTCGTGAATGCTTAACTGAAAATTCTTCATAAAATTGTTTAATTCCATTTCCAATACCTTTTATTTTTCCTTTAGGAATTTTACCTCTTTTAAATAATAAACATAATTCACATCCAGCCATTGTATAATTTCCAAGTAATGCTCTTTTTTTATGCCAAACAAAAGCTACAGTAATATATTTAAACCCCCAATTTTCTGCTACACTTATACATTCCTGTAAATAAGAACTAACTACCCATAAAAATAATAAACAATCTTCATCTGCTATTTTTCTAACATTTAATTTAACAAGATTGCCATCTGGCATTGTTGGATAATATTCTTCTAATGGTTTTCTCTTTTCAGGATTATCATAACTTCTACCACCATATCTCCAAGGCGGGTCAGTATATATTATTTGGTATTTTTTCATTTAATCTTTATAGGGGGTTAATTATTTACTATTTTTTTGATTAAATTCAATAATTACTGGAACACTTTTATCACCATCTTGCCAAATGGGTGCTTTTTCCTCGTAGAGATTATAAACCTCTTCAAATAAACTACTTGTGTTTAATGGTTTTCCATCTCTAAATGTCATATATAATTTTAATCTTTTCTTCTTCATACGCTTAATCTTTATAGAGGATTATTAATGGCGTTACTAAATTAGCCAATCGATTTATTGGTTCTTTTTTCATATAAAGAACCTGTATTCTCCATTTTAGATTTCCAGAATCTTCGTTATGAAATTCATCATTCTCAAAACAATCATCAACTGCTATATACCAATGCAAATCTTCCAAATTTTTAGCTTGTTGACATAGCTTGAAAACCTCTTTTCTGATTTCTTGTATTTTTTCTTTCTCCATACGTTTAATCTTTATATTTTATTATCCCAACATTAGGGCATCAGTGTTTATCCCATGCTATTTGATGCCCTAACATTAGTTTTTGCCGTTTTAGCTTGGGAACTAGTTTGAATATCCCCAAACCTCGCGACTCACCAGCAAAGCTGGTTTCTACACTCAACACTACTCCTCCTACAAATAAATGAGCCTAAGCCGATTTACCGTATTTGTTTCGTCCTACCGTTGACGGCTTGAGTGCAGAGATCAGCCATGTTAATTTACTCTTTATTTTTTGTATTTATTACTTTTATTATGTCATTTTTAACATCTTCATGTTCTTTCAAATACTTTTTTCCAACTTCTCTGCCAACACCCAGCTTTACTTTTCCAAATTCTAAAGTATTTCCATTTTTAATAATAATTTTATTCTCAATAGCATAGTCAAGTAGATCACCCTCTAAATCAATTCCATATTTATAAATCAATTCTATATCGCAAGAACGAAATGGCGGAGCAACCTTATTTTTAGTAGCAGAAATTTTCATCCAATTGCCCAACACTTCAGACTTAGTATCACCTACATATATATTCTTTCCCTTATAAACTTCAAGACGAATAGAACTAAAAAACTTTAATGCTCTACCTCCTGGAGTCGTAGTTTTCTTGCCATAGAATACGCCTATTTTAGATCTAGTTTGATTTATAAAAATTACTATTGTCTTACTCTTTGAAATATTACCAGCAATCATACGCATTCCCTTGCTCATCATACGAGCCATACGAGCCATGGGTTCATCAATGATCTCTCCTGCCAATTCCTTTTCTGGAACCATAGCTGACACACTATCAACAACAATTAAATCAACTGCATTAGATCTAGCCATACTATCAATTGTATCAAGAGCTTCTTCTCCTGTATCTGGCCGAGAGATAATTAAATCATTAACATTAACACCAATATTAGTTGAATAGTCATTATCCATACAATACTCCATATCAATCCATACTGCCTTACCACCATTCTTTTGAATTTGAGAAACAATAAATAAAGCAAGGGTGGATTTTCCAGATGATTCTCCGCCATACAATTCTATTATTCTTCCTCTCGGTAACCCACCACCAAGAACACTGTCAAGTAAATATGAACCAGTTGGAACTCTATCTATTTTTATTTTTTCCATTCCGTCCTTATCCATTCTAATTATGGAATCGTTACCGTATTTTTTATTTATCTCCTTTAGAGCTTCATCAATTGTTTTGTCTTTATCTGTTTGTGGCATAACTATTTTTTATTTTTTAATATTGGTTTAACTTTTACTATAGATTTAGTTACTTTTGAAATTCTATATTTTTTTTCAGCTTTAAGCTTTTTATAAAATTGTTTAAAGCCACAAAAGAAACCTGCTATAAAAGCTGTTTCTATTTTAGATAAATTATTTCCTTTAATATTATTATTTAATGAAAAAGGAAAATTAGATTCCCTAAATATATTTGTTATCTCTTTCCAAATTCCTTTTGGCATTCCATGAATTTTTTCAGAATTTTTAGAATTATATTCAAGACCGTCTTCTTTAAATAAATGTTTTGCGTTTAAAAAATCTTTAATTATTCCTTTAATTTTCATAAAAATTATTTCACTATTTATTTTTTATTATTAATATCTTGTTAGTAGGGACGAACCCCCACTCAAAAATATCAATTCTATTGTTTGTTAAATCGAATACTTATAAAACTACTATAATCATCCAATTCATAATATTTATATACTTTTCCATTATATTTTATTGTTTGATCTTCATTTATAGCTTGAGTCATTTCACAATCAGGTATAGACATATTTCTCACACTTTTAACAGTCCCTATAATAGTAAATTGAATAGCAATTAAACAAACAATAATTATAATGAACCACAATCCATATTTCTTAAAAAATTCTATTATTTGATTGTTTGTAGGAATTTTCATATTTATTGAGCCATATTAAATATAAATCCGTTACCATCTGTAATAAACTGAGGAACTTTGGCGCCACCAGATTTCCACGCTTCAATCCATTTTAAACTAACATAGTCCTTACCACCTTGTTGAGTGATAGCACTAGCCTGTATTCTAATAGCTTCTGCTTCTGCGGTTGCTTCTTCAATACGTTGTTGAGCCTCCATTTTAACCCTCTCAAGTTCATTTTTGGCTCTTAAAGCATCTTGTTCAGCTGTAACCTTAGATTCAATCGCTTTATCAAACTGTTCTGAAAATTCAAAGTTAGTGATAAAAATATCATCAACTATAATATTACTATTTTCTAAACTAATAGTAATGCTCTCTCTTAAATCTTGTTTAACTTCTTCACGCTTAGTAATAAGTTCTTCCGCTGTGTATTTAGCAGTGGTTTTCTTAATAAACTCTTCAATGGTTGGGGCAATAACCCGATTATTATAATCTTTTTTAAGAGTTTGATAAACTCTATTAACCTCGTTTGGATTAAGATGATAGTTAATTGCTACTTGAGCAGTTACTATCTGTAAATCTTTTGAAGCCGCTGAAGCTTCTTGTTCTTCTTTTTGGGTTGTTACATCCATTTTAACCACTCTTTGAACAAAAGGAACTTTAAAATGCAATCCCTCATCAAAAATATTGTCAGATACGGCTCCCCAATTTAAAACAACTCCTCTTTGGCCAGCCCCAACAAATGTAATTGGATTAAACAATGTTATTATAATGATAACCAAAATAATACATATAACTCCAATTCCAAATTTTGTTTCTACATTCATAAATTTTTTTATATTAATTACTTAATTTACATTCTTCGACCTTTATTGAACATCTCTCAAAACAATTTTCTAAATAAAAATCAGTACTATATATTTCCATACAGTCAACACGACATATATTTTCTTCATTTCCACAATCAGTAATAACAGTAACATCTACTTTACCTTTTTCTCCTAATTCCTCACACGCTTCTTTATCTCCACTTTCACATTCACTTTTTAATCTATTTTCATTTAAATAAACAATCGCCAAGGAAGCAAGCAGGCCAACAATAGCAATTACTACCAAAAGCTCAACTAAAGTAAAACCTCTTTTTTTCATATTATTATTCAATTAATTTATTAATCATTTCTGTATTTATTGAAATTGAATTATATAATCTTATTTCTGCTTCAGCTAAAAGTGTATCAAACTTGTATATTTCTATATCTATATATTGTTTTATTAAAACTACTACTAAAACAATTATTAAAATTTTTATTATAAACTTACTCATTTTTTTAATCATTCTTTAAATTTATATATTGAAAACGATCTTATTTCTTTCTTTGTAATAACACCATAATTTTTTAAAAAAATACGACCGCTTTTTCTTTCTATAAAAACATCTACAAATGGCTTGCCTACTATTGGCTTAATCAATACTCTCTTGCCTCGTTTGCATGCTGTATGATTGGCACAATTTCCTTTAGCCATAAATTTAAGTTAATTTGATAAACTATTATCTTTTTGATGTGCCGTATAAGCCGATGAGAGCTTGGTAGAGAGGCTTTTAAGGTCATTTAGGGTATTTACAGCCTCTTTGAACGATTTTGCGTCTGACGCACGTAATTTACCTTCTAAGACATCACTAACTAACATTTCGAAACAAGGATGAAATTCAACCATTACCCAACGATCTTCAATTATGCCAGTTTTTTTGTTTTTAATATTTTTCTTTTTACTAACTATAAAATTATCTTTATCTGATGTAATTTTATAGTTTTCATCTATTCTAATATCCATGATTTTTAATATTAATTAATTCCATTATATCTTATTACTGATAACTTGTCAAGTGGATAAGTTTATTTTATCTATATAACAACTTCACTAATTTTTAATGTTAGGTGATCCTAATCTCTCTTTATCCATTTCGCTGATAAACCAATCTATAAATTTACTATTAAATTTTGGCTGATTAAAAGCCCATTCCAATAAAAAACACATAACCTTAGCTACCTTTTCGTCTTCTTGGTCAAATGTAATTTCTACTTGTGGTTTGATTTTCATACTCTTAAGGAATACATACTCATTATTTTAATTAGTTAATCTTTCCATTATAGCTTGAATAACATTTACTGTAATCGCATTATCTTCAAATTCTTTAACTACCTTAAAACCATTTACTCTGGCATACTCCCAAAGCAGTTTCTTTTGAGCTGGTATTGAGTAGCCCTCATTTTTCTGCTCTTTTGAGGATACCCTAACATAGACAACTGCTTGTTTCATAGATTATTTATTTTGAAAGTAAAAAACCTTGAGTTTTGTCATCTTTTTCTAAAAAAATATTTAATTGAGATTTTTTTTCTTTATTTTTATTATTTCTATGCTTACCAGTAAATTCTCCATTCTTTTTTCTCTCTTTAAATGTTTTTTTTACAATGTGATTACTTATTTCATCTTCAACAATGCTTAATTCTTTTTTACATTCTTCTAATCTTTTTTTTGAATTATTTATATAGTCATCGGATATATCTATGCCTAAAAATTTATTACCCAAAAGTTTAGCAGATACTAAAGTAGTGCCACTTCCACTATAAGGATCAAATATTAAACCTTTTGTGTCATCCATTATAGAATGTATAATTCTAGTGGGAAATATAAGTGGGAATGGAGCTGGATGAGGATTATTTCTTTCAGGTGGAAACTTCCAAATAGATGTTAATAATGAATGTTTAGATTTTAATTCATCTCCAATTAAATTATTATCCTTTGGTTTATATAACCAATAAATTCTTTCATCTATTTGCCAAAATCTCCACCCTCTTATATTGGCGGCGATTGTTCTATTCCAAATTATTTCTTGTCTTATGTGCCAATCAGTTTTACTTAACCAACTCATTGGATGAAACATATTTCCTCTTTCCCATCTTAATTTATGATTGTAGAAAAAAGAACCACCATCTTTTGTTATTCTATAAATTTCATTTAATACTTCTATTTGTTTTTGTTGATATTCATCTTCAGATACCTTATCAACACTATTAGAATACTTAACATTTTTAACAAGCCATCCTTTCTTATTTTCTCCCTTATTGTATGGGGGGGATGTTATGCCTAAATCAACAATATTATTCGGAAGATTTTTTAATACCTCCAAAGTATCTCCTTTAATTATTTTATTTATATATTTTTTATACATCTGATCGTTCAATTAAAAAATCATATCCCAAAACTTTATAACGTTGGGAATCAGAAATATTAACTTCTTCTCCTTTTTCATTTATTCCTTTAGCTGAAAAGTTATCAGGAAATCCCTGTAATCTTTCACATTCTTTTGGCGTTAATCTCCGAATTTTAGCACCATCATAAACTCCGTGTTTATCTTGTCCAGTCAAAGTAAAACTTGGTTCGCCATTTTCTTTAAATCTTCTGCCATTTTGTCGTTTGTTTAGTCGATCAGGAGTAAGGACTGGTATTATAAACGGCTGTCTTCTCCCACCTTGCATTGTATTGAGTGTTGGACTTAATCCTTTTTCTGAATATACTCTATCATTTGAATGCTTAGGTTTGTTTAATTGAATTAAATCCATATCGCTATGATTTCCACCGCTATGACCACCACCAGTTAAGGTAGATGCGTGGTTTTTGATCTTCTAATCTCTTCTTTTCTTTATTAGCTGGTATTTCAGCACGTTCTTTTTTTCTTTTCTTAACTTCTAGTCTTTGACTGTATTCCTTCTGATATTTATTATTCCTTTTTTTAATTTTTGGTTTTTGAAGATATTTTTTCTGTTGTTCAACTTTCTTTTTTTTAATTTCTAGTCTTTGACAATATTCTCGGCGATTAAATTGGACACATTTTTTACAAAAATAAACAAAACCATCTTTACTTATTTTACTTTTATAAAATTCTGACACATTTTTTATTTCTTTACATTTTGAACATTTTTTAGTTTCCATATATTTCTGTTATAAACACAAAACCCATCTGCCAACAGCCAACCTTCAGAGAAAGCCATTAAACAAATGGGTTTTGTGTCTGAAGGTTAATTAATAACCTTAGTATAGTTTAAATTATCTTACTTGTAAAGTAGCGACCTACAAGTAGAAATAAAATTACATTTATTTATCAACATAAAAAGTGCTATATTATCACCCCCTAAATTATTAGAATAATCATAGAAAGTATTTCCCTTTACATACCAAACAAAACTTGGATCTTTATCTTCGCTAAATGGAGAACTATATTTCCACCTATCTCCAATTTTAGAAATTGGCTGGCTTGGCATTAATTCACTAATCGGTATCTGCTTAATCCTATCAATATCTTCTTGGGTTATTTTCTGTTCGTCATAATTTATCGGTGTACTCCACAATTCAATCTGCTTAACAACATTATAAGCCCATTTAAAATTATCGGCATTCAACGCCATTATTAATCTAGAACGCAAATATCTAAGAGCTGTTTCCTTTACCCATTGAAGATTATGTTCTGTAAATTCTACTTCAAACTCTTCTACTTTTTCTTTAACATCTTCCTTGTGCTGTTCATAAACTGATTTAGCTCTAGGTTCGCCGACAGAAACAAACTCACCACGCATAAGTTCATATTCCCATTTTATATTATTCATGTATTGTTCATCTGTCATACCTTTAAAATTGAATTTCAGAAGTTTTAATTTCTTCTGGTTCTATATCTTCCACAATAATCTCTGGCTCATCTTTATTAAATAAACTTAAATCTTGCGGTTCGCTTCCTTCTGGAATAATTATATTATCTCTCAGAATAAACTCCATTTCCGCATACTCGCCAGTCATTCTATTTTTTAAAATCCTTATCATGCTCTTGTCACCAAAAATATCTACTTTTCTACCTAAATTTTCTCTACTTACCATTTCTCTTTCTGCTACTAATACCAAATCAGCTAATTGATAAATTCCACTCGCCTCACTAATATCCTGCATTTCTACCGCTCTACCTTGCACTTTCTTTACATGAGCAATTAAAAACACAATTATCTTCAATTCAATTGCCATATTTTTTAATTCCTGACAAATATCTCGCAATATAATCCTACGCTGATCAGAATTACTTATTTTAGCTGGAGTTAAATAATCAATATGATCAATAAAAATAAATTTAGTATTATATTTCTCTATACCTTCTTTAATTTTCTCTTGTATCCATTTTAAATTACCAGAAGTATTATATTTTGGCGTATAAGCTTTCAAATTTTCTTCAGCTCCCATTTGTTTAAACTTCGCATACAAGTTATCAAGAATTACTTCATAAGAAAAATATAAACAAGCATTACCTTGACGAGATAAATTAACTAGAATATTCTGCCACAGCGTAGTTTTACCTGAACCACTTAGTCCTGTACCAATAATTAAATCACCTTCCCTCACTCCACCCATAATAGCATCATCAATTGGAATATAACCAATTGAATATGGCTGAGTAAACTCTCCTTGATTCTTGGTAGCTTCCTTAATTGGCACTACCGCATCATCATTTAGATTTTTTCTAAATGTTTCTTGGGCTTTGTTCATTTGGATTATACCTTAATAATAACGACTCATTTGATATTTCAGGATATTTTTTTTTATCAATTTTAATATCCTCATGTCCTCTAATTTTCCATTTTCCATCCATATTCACAACAGGAGTGCCATCATGTAGATATTTTACTGTTAAATCCAAATTTACGCTTTCTGGTAAAACACTTTTGGCATAACTCATATTTATAAATCCATTCAAAGATGGAACAAATACAAGCCCTTTGGCTTTAATAATATTTTTTGCTTCTGTATCTGGTATTTTATAACTTTTACCATTAGCCATTTCAATTACATATATCATAAAGTTGGTATATTATCTTTAATATTTTTTTTAAGTAAAAGCTTATTTAAATCATCGTCTATATATTTTCCAATAGTATTCATAGTTACTTTAAAATCGGCATTTTGGTGTAAATAAATTAAAATTTCCATTATTCTTTCATCTGAATAGGCATCTAGCGCTTTTGCTGGTCGAACATTCCTTTTAATAAATGCTTGCTGATGTTCCTTGCTTTCAAATTTAACTCCAAGGAATTTGGCAAATATGCCAATTCTTTGAACATGCTTTTTCTTGTCCAATAGAAGATCTGGTATTATTTCTGGTTTTATTGGTGGGACTGATAGAGAAATAAGTTTTTTTGTATTTTCCGTGGCGTCAGCCACTCCTTCTATTTGTGTTTCCTTTCTATTGTGTATCCTTTCTATAGAACTTAAACTGTTTAAGTTGTGAACTAAAACTGTTTTAGTCGTGTTCTTAAACAGTTTAATATCACTATCCTCATCTGAACTTAAACAGTTTAATATCACATTAAAGTCATTTCTCCATTTTGATTTATCTAATAACCAATATCTGTTAGTACATTGTTTGCCAATTCTTTGCTTTTTTATAATATTAAAAAACTCTAAAACTTTGATATATTCATTAACTGTTGGCTCTGATAAGCTTAGTTCTTCAGCTATTGTTGATTGTTTTGGAAATGCTTTCTGTTTTTTATTAGCATGTCTAGCTAATGAACAATAAACTCCCAGAGCATTTATTCCTAAAATTCTAACATATCCATTAAAAAATTCATCATCTAGAAAGAATTTTTCCTTTATTCTCATATCTCTTACTTCAAATTTATCATCTTCCATATATTTATAAATTATTTATGTATTATTTATAACAATCAAAAAAGGCAAGAGAACTGTCAATGGCCTACAACAAACCATAAAATCCATAAAGGATTAAAATTCTCTTGCCTTTTTTGGCAATTAATTTATATTGTAATGTTGTAGTTTCTGACATATTCAATTGTTATTATTTCATAATTAAGAAAGACTGTTTATTACATTATATAACAAGTTCACAAAGCAGTCAATAGCAATCTTATCATATTTACCCACAGTTATTCCACTTTTTCTATATTTGTATGTGGATTTTTATATTTATTTGTGATTTCAGCTTTTAATTCCCTTAAATTTGAAGAAAATAATCTTGGTTCTACTGCTAATTGACCTTGGCGATACTTTTTAATTGCTTCTTGAATTTCAATCGTATCTTTAAAGTTGAAATAGGCAACTGGCCATGGTTTTTCTCCTTCAATCTGATAATCTATGCCAACCATAAAAAATTTAAGTGTGATTAGGGTTGAGGCAAGATTTAAATCTCGAGTAGAATAAATGTCTTCGTTATTCTTTTGTTCTGTTTTCATGTTGGTATAATTTATGATTATAATATTTTTCTTTTATTATAACACAAGTTCCCTATTAGTACTGTAATTTATTATTAAAGTTATCCACTTGACAAGTTGTCAGTGATAAGATA
>Ga0307928_10003535_pt1 | contig 11908 bp, 14 predicted proteins | sample AceLakmetagen232_FD_201815 | JGI IMG/M metagenome (GOLD analysis project Ga0307928, IMG submission 201815) | Saline water microbial communities from Ace Lake, Antarctica - #232 | ecosystem: Environmental > Aquatic > Non-marine Saline and Alkaline > Saline | place: Antarctica: Ace Lake...
GTGGCCCTCGGGTTGCCGGCCTGAAGGTCGCCGTCGTCGCCGTCGGCGAAGCTGGTCGTCTGGCCGGTCTTGGGCAGCAATATTCTCGGCGTTTCGATTTTCATTGTTTTGCTCGCCTGTAGCCCGTTCGTAGTGACGCCGTAAGGCGTTATCCAAAAGGCCTGGACGCCTTCGAGCCTGCCTGCCGGCAGGTATGCTCTTACGAGCACACTACAAACGCCAGTGGCCTCGATTGTCGTTTCTTCTTTTCCTAGCTGCTCGCCACGGCGAGCCTTCGGCCGGCTACTGCTTTCTCTAGTTTCCCGATATCGAGGCGGGGGCGTCGTAGATTCGGCCGTCCACCTCGGCCATCACGTAGTAGGTGCCGTTGGCGGCCGCGTCGATGTTCATCTCCACCAGGCCTGTCGCGTCGGAGATGACCTCGTAATCGGCGTTGGCCAGGACCTCGGCAAGCTCGGCGCCGATGTGGACCGAGAAGTCATTATCGGCCACCGGCGCGCCGTACTCGCTGGTCGAGAGCCAGCAGCGCACGCGGAACCGCTGGGCGAGATTATTGCCGGCGGCATCCCTGGCCTGGATGGCCATGCTGCCGGTGCCGTCGGCGTTGTCCGTGCCGAGCATCGCCAGCTCCGGGATCAGGTCCTGGGCGGCGGGGTTGAGCCCGGCCACGCCATGCTCGTGCAAGGCGTCGGCATTGCTGGCCGCGCCGGCGACCAGCGTATTGAGATTGGCGGCCGTGGCGGCCGAGAGCATCCCCAGCAGTGCCCGCTCGCGGTAGGAGTTGTCGATATTGTCGATCGTGTACGCCCCGGCGGCCGCGACGATGGTCGCCAGGGGGATGTGCGGCGTCGTCGAGGGGTCGGGAAAGCCCGTCTGATTGAGCGAGACCGTATCGCCGGCGGCCAGGTCGGCTGCGTCCAGGAAGATGTAATTGGTCTTGGCATCGACGACGCTCTCGGTGCAGCCGGCGTACGTGTACGCCGTGTCGCCATTGATGAACTTGCCGGCGCGGACGCCGAAGACCAGCGCGCCGCCATCATCCTTAAAAACCTCGCCGGCGGCGGCGTAGGCGGCGACCTCGGCCAGGCGCACCAGCGCCCTGTCATCATCCTTGTGCCAGTCCTCGATGTCATAGTCCGGGATCGCCACGCCCGGAGTGACGGTCGTGCTGCCAAACCCAGCGGCCCCGTCCAGCGTTCTCAGTACCTCTGCCATTTTCAGGCTCCTTTCAACTGATTACCGCAGAGCCACAGAGCCGCTGAGGGTTAGAAGAAACAGCACTCGACTTCTTCTTTCCGACCTCTGTGCCTCTGTGTCTCTGTGGTAGGTTGTCATGCCGCCTCGTCGTCTCTGCTGAGCGTGAACGCAATCACCAGTGCCGTGCCGTCGTAGCTGCTGGGGACGGCCGCTCGCGGGGCATCCGGCTCGCCCCTGACTGCCACCGAGCCCGATGCGGCCGACGATGATTCGTTACCGGGCCCGTCGTATGCAAAGATCTCCCAGGAGTGCAGGCCGTCGCCGATCGGCTCGGTGTCGATCGAGAGGTTTTGCCCGCCACGGCCCCAGCCGCCACGTCCGCGCCGGCCCATGCCCCAGCCCAGGCCGCCGGAGGACTTGCCCCATCGCCCGCGACCTCGCCGCCCGCGACCCCAGCCGCTCTTGCCGTGGCCGTCCGGCCAGGCCGGGATCGGCGATTCGTTCTCGGTGTCCGCGGACCCGTCGCGATAGAGCTGGTAGTAGCCGCCGCCCGGCGTGGTCTGCTCTTGCGGCCAGGTAAGCCTAACGGATTGTTCTGCGATGATGCCCAAGTCGCTTCGCTCCTTTGAAGCGGGAACCGGGTATTGGGAACCAGGAACCGGGAACCGGCTGCGCCCTGGAACCGGGAACGTGGAACCTGGAACCTGGAAAAACAGCTCCCGAACGCGCCAGCGCTTCGGGACCCTTTTTCCTGGTTCCCTGTCCCCGGTTCCTGGTTCCTATTCTCATGTTCCTGGTTCCTTCTTTTCCCGGTTCCATGTTCCCGGTTCCCGGTTCCCATCTTTACACCACGCCCGCCTGGCGGTCGGTGTCCAGGACGATCTGCGTGTCGTAGGTCTCCGGCGTCAGGTTGTAGACGAGTCGGACGATTCGCGGGAAGCGCGCCGCCGCGCCGGTATTGATTCCGAGCTTGTAGTCGATGCCGGCGATCCGGTCGATGTGATCGCCGAGGCTCAGGTCCGTCTCGGGCCAGGGCAGTTCGAACGACGCCTCGATCGTGCGATCGCCGGCGGCGTCCTGAATCGCGCCGGCGATCTTGGCCAGTTGGCCCCTGTCGTCGGCCTCGTCGCCGCCCGCCGAGGAGCCCTGCTGGTACCAGGGGCTCTTGGCGCCCCCGTGGATCTCACGCAGCCCGCCGGCCTGGCCGCGATCGAACACGCGGCTCGTCGTGAAGGCCGTGCCTGCGGAGGTGCGCCGGGCGGCGCTGAAGCTGCATCGGATCGGGCTGGCGATCGTGCAGATGAGAAAGACCTTCGTCGTCGCCGAATCGTTGATGAGGTGATAGAAGAAGTTGTGCGTCGCCTTGTCGGTCGTATCGCCGTACCGAATGCTCGCCAGGTTGGCCTGGGTGAGGTAGACCGCCAGGCGTTCGGGGTCCACGTGGGCGCTCCGGAGCTCGTAGGTAGTGTAGTCGCTCGTCTCGGCCGACCAGTCGGGCGTCCAATACACAAGGGCGCTTCGGCCCTGGCCGAGGCGGTCCAGCAGCGGCCGGGGCTTATAGGGCATAGCCGGCCACGTACCGGCGGCGCCGTCGACGAGCTCGCCGAGATCCGCTTGATGCTCCTCGGGGTTTTCGGTGTTAACGAACCACTTATTGTAGAGCCCGTCGGTATTGGCATCCCAGCGCCGGCCCACCGAGCCGTACTGCAAAAAGTCATCGCCGCCGGGGACGTACCGCTTGCGGTAGGTGGTCTGCTCGTCGTTTTCCAGGATCAGCGGCCCGTCGGTCGAGGCGCTATACGCCAGCAGCGCGGGATCCCACGCCTTGTAGAGCTCGATGGTGAGCTGCGTCAGTTTCGCCCCGCCCAGAATCACCGGCGCGGCGATGCAACTGGCGTTGGACTCGGCGACGCGGGCGGTGTAGGAGTTCGTCTTCTTGATGTCGAGCGTAGCCAGCGAGCCGCGATAGGCTTGATGGCGCACCTGGCGGAGTGTGCCGGCCGAGCGCAGTTGGAACTTGATGGCCGAGGCGACCTGCGGCTCCGAATCGCCGGCGGGATCCTCTGGAATCTCAAAAGCTTCCCACACGTCGTAGCCGCCGGCCGCCGCCACGGTGGCCAGTGCCTCCCAGAGGCTCTGGCCCTCGACGGAGGCCACTATCGGGCGGTCATCGTCCCGTTGACTGTCCGTAAACGTGGGGTTATCCAGCCAGGTCTGGTCGTAATTATAGTTGCCCAGCAGGTAGGCCATGGCGTGGATGGGCGCCCAGTAATAAGCCTCCGGATCGCCGACGTAGGTGAACACGCACGAGTTGACGCCGCCTGCGGCCGCGCCTATCTTGGCGCTGCGGTTGGGCCGGCCGCCGGGATTGAAGCTGCACGGCAGCCCACTGTAAAAGCGAACCTCCCCGGCAGAGTCCTGCATCCAACGGCCGTACACCGGCGTATCGCTCAGGAGGCGCTGGCTGCGCCCCATGGCCGTCAGCGAGCACGCGGCGTCGCCGGCCTGATAGGACCAGTCCGGCTCGGTCAGGAAGCCGCTGAACATGCCCACCCGATCATCGCCCCGGTGGTCGCTGGTCAGCTCGATCATATCGTCGAAGCCGACGTGGTTTGACCACATCCAGGGCATCTTGATGATATTCGGGTCGATCTCGAATCGGAGTCTGGGGACGGCGGGGGCCATCGGCAGTTCGAGGGAGATTGGCTCGAAGAGCGATCCGCTCGCTCTACGCTCGTAGCTGTCGGGCCCGGCGGGCTCGCCGTCGCAGTCGTAGCGCTCCAGCCGCCACCTGACGACCTCGCCGTCCCGGATTGTTTGCTCCATGCTTTTTGTCATCGTTAAAGCAGGAACCGGGAGCCAGGTATTAGGAACCGGGTATTGGGAACCGGGGACCGGCGACAACCGCCAGTGGCCGTGTGTGGCTGTGGCTGTTTATCCTGGTTCCTTGTTCCATGTTCCTGGTTCCCGCTTTTCCTGGTTCCCTGTTCCTGGTTCCTAATCCCTGGTTCCATGTTCCTGATTCCCGGTTCCTATTCTCATGACAGGTTGTTTCTAATCTCGAGCGCATACCGCTGCCAGGCGGCAGTGCCGGCCACGTTATGGCCGCGCGGGCCGGCTCGCCTGTATCTGACGACTACCAGGTAGCTGCCTGAGCGGCCCTCGGGGTCCCCCCAGGCCACCTCCCTGCCGCCAAGGCATAACGCCTCGATCACGGCCTCGAGGGCCGTCAGGGCCGCGTGAGAGGCCGCCAGGCTAATCCCGGTGCCGCGAAGCTCACCGACGATGACCCCCGGCCGCCCGCCGGCCGAGACCACGTACGAGAACACGCCGTGGAAGCCGACGCTGGAGAGGACCTTCTCGGCGCGCGGCGCGTCGCCCCACATCCATTGATGCCCGCCGCTGCTCAGTATGTTCGAGCCGTTTATGTTCTCAGCCATTTTGGTTTAACCGCAGAGTCACAGAGGCGGATGAGAGCTAAAAGCGGGAACCAGGAACCGGGAACAAGGAACCAGGGAAAACAGGCAGAGCCGCATAGGGGCTTGCGTCTTTCCCGGTTCCCGGTTCCTTGTTCCTGGTTCCTAATCCCTGGTTCCATGTTCCTAGTTCCTCGCCACGGCGAGCCTTCGGCTGGTTCCCATCTGTTCAGCGGACCGCCGCCGGCGTTCTCGGCTTGCCGGCGGGGTCGTTGCGTCCATCGCTGTGATAATGGGTGCCGCCGATATTGATCTGCGGCGCGGCAGGCGAGCCGCCCTTTTGGTCCGCAAGAAACTGCGCCGCCTCAACCATCGTCTCATGCTGGCCGACGCCGAGGAAAACTTCGGCCATCCCCGACAAGGTTGACTGGACCTCTCCCATCAATCTCTTAGCCTTGTCGCGCACGGCAGGCGTTGCGCCCGACTTGGACAAACGTAAAAGCTTTAACTCCGTCGCTTCCTGCAAGCTGAGCCGGACGTTTTGTTTGTCCGTGGTCACCGCTTCCAGGAATTGCTCCCCCCAATCGCCTGACATTTCGGTCTGCTGCTTGCGTACGTAGACGCCCTCTTCGGCCAGGGCGGCCTGGTATTGCTGCTCGCCCAGCGCCCGCCGCTGCTCTTCGTACTTCTGCCGGTAGCCCGCCCGCGACGTTCGGCCCTCGGGGGTTCCTATGCTGGCCTGATATCGCTGGCCTATGACGCCCGCGAAGGTCGCTCCGCCGGCCCCCTGGCGAAGACCGACCATCCTTTCGCGCACGGCCGGGTCGAAGGCCACGCCGTAGACCTGGGCCAGCTCCGCGGGGATCCCGAGTTCTTCGGCGGCTGCCGCGGAGCCTTGTGGCCCGCCGGCCTTCATGGCCTTGGATATGTACTGACTCTGAAACGCCATCACTTCCGAGGCCCCCATCGCGCCGGGCTCGCGGCCCTGACCGGCCGCGAATTGCGTCAGCGGCTTACTCTTGGCGCCGGCGGCCCGGATAAGCTGCTCGAGGCTTGTCGCCAGCCGGCCGGGGTCGGATATGCGGAAAGACATCGCCGCCGCCATGGACTGAAACTCATCGGGGTCGAGCCCGACGTTGACCGCCATCGGCAGCAGCCGCGCCATAATGCCGCCGAAATCCTGCAAGGTCATCCGGCTGGACCCGGCATAAGCCGTACTCTTGGCCAGGAACGCGCCGAATTGGCCGGGCGTCTTGGCAAGCCCCGCTTCGTACGCCGCGATCTGAAGGCCGGCCACCGTCTTGCCGCCGGCCCCCGTGGCGCGCATGGTCTTGAACGCCATACTCTCCATGCTGGTAATCGCCGCCGCCCCGCCGACCTGCTCAGGCTTGAATCCCGATTCGATCTCGAATGCGGCGCTTCGCACTTGCCCCGGGGCGATACCATAGGTTGCGGATTGTTTGGTCAGCCACGCGGCGGTCTTGGCCTCTGACTGCCCGCGAATCTGCGCCAGCGCCCGCGTCTCGTTCTGTTGTGTCAGGTTGACAAACTGCTGATAGTCCTGACCGATTCGTTGCATGCTCTCCTGCATGTTTGAGACGACGCGCCGAAGGGCCGCGCTAATGGCCGCCGCCGCCGCCAGGCCGGCCACCTTCCAGACATCCCAGCCACCCGCTGAGGCCTTGACCTTTTGCCCCGCCTTCTGCGCATCATCGCCCATGCGGCCGGTGGCCTGCGACGTAACTTTTCCAGTCTCTTTGGCGGAGTGCCCTACTTCGCGCAGGCTGGATGCAACGCCCTTTATGGCCTTGCCGGCCTCTTTCGCGCCGGGCGTGCTGATCGGGATTTTAACGTCGTCTGGCATTGCTCTTGTTACTAGGAACCAGGAGCCAGGAACCGGGAACCGGCTGCGCCGGGGAACCGGGAACTTGGAACTTGGAACCGGGGAAAACAGCCAGTGGCCGTGTGTGGCTTTGCCTGTTTATCCTGGTTCCTGGTTCCCAGTTCCCGGTTCCTGCTTTTCCTGGTTCCTCGCCACGGCGAGCCTTCGGCTTGTTCCTGATCCCATGTTCCTGGTTCCTGCTTTTCCTGGTTCCCTGTTCCCGGTTCCTGGTTCCTGCTTTTAGCTGTCATGTTCCCGGTTCCTGCTTTTACGTCTATGCCGTTGCCCACACGTCGGCCAGCGCGTTGCCGGCGACGAACTGGGAGGTTCCGCGCAGGCCCCAGGCCTGGACGGTTCCGCCGTCCTCGCGAGACCTGACCTGGTAGGGTCCGGTGAACGAATGGAAATAGACCTTGAGCAGCGTCTCGGTAGTCGCGGCCCCGGCGTCGCCCTTAGTGGCCAGCACCAGCGTGGCGGCGGCGGCGCCCTTCAGGGCCCGCAGGGCCGAGGGGTCTCGGCCCATCAGCTCGACGTCGACGCGATAGCGAGCCACGTCCACCAATGCCGGCCCACCGGCGGCCGCCGGATCGCCGGGGTCCTCGTGAACGATCGTCGAGACGTTGATCGTCGCGGCGAGGGCCTTTTTGACCGCCCCGTCATTGAAGGTGGCCCCGGTCAGGTACAGGGGCATGCTGTCATCGTTTGCCATAATCTATCTCCCGAAGGTCACGAATGAAGAATGCCAAACAGCCCCGAACGCGCTGAGCGCTTCGGCGGCATTGGCTGGCATTTCTGGCATTGTTCATTGCTGGCATTCATCATTTCTTCCAATTGCCTACGCCGGGACCGCCGCCGTCACCCACATCAGCGCCAGCGTATCGGTCGCCGCCCACTGGGCAGTGCCCTGGACGCTCCAGGCCTGCACGATGCCGCCGTCTTCGCGGCTGCGCACCTGGTAGGGCCCGCCGAAGCCGTGGAAGACCACGTTCTTGATAGTCTCGGTCTCGGCCGCGCCGGCGTCGCCCTTGGTGGTCAGTACCAGGTTAGTCGCCGCCGCGCCGACCAGGGCGCGAAGCGCCGACGGGTCGCGCCCGGTAAGCACGATGTCGATCCGGTCGCGGCTGGTATCGACGATCGCCGGGCCGCCGGCCTCGGCCGGGTCGCCGGGGTCCTCGTGGGTGATCGAGCTGACGTTGATCGCCGCCATCATCGCCTTTGCGATGGCCCCGCCCAGGTGGGTGGCGCTGCTGAGGTACAGGGGTACGCTATCGCCAACTGCCATGTGTCACCTGCCTGGCCCATGGGGGCCGGTTAATGCCCAATCTCAAATCAAAAATCTCAAATTGAAAAATCCTCACAACGCCCCTTCGAATCTCAACGTCAAAACCGCCATCGCCCCGACGGGCGAGTTGGTTACTGCTATGTGGTAGACGAACTGCCAGGTGCCGATCTCGATCGACGCGGCGATCGCGGCCGAGTCGCTCAGGGCGTCGAGCCTGGCCTGGACGGCCTTGACCAGCTCGGTGATGGTCCGCTTGGCCGCCCTGGCCTTGCAGCGGCTCATGATGCGAACGACCAGTGCGAGCTCCCACAGCGGCGCCGACGAGCCGCCGGCCCGCGTGGCCCGCAGCGGGTAGATGCCGATTAGGGGCGCGCGATGCTCGGTCAGCGGGTCGTGCAGCCGCAGCTCGACCGCCTTGACCGTGCCTGCGGTCACGAGCTTGGTCAGCTCGGTCTTTACCGCCTCAATCGCCGTGTCGATCTTGTTGCTCATTGCCTACTGCTAGGAACCGGGTATTTGGAACCGGGAACCAGGGACAAACGGGAACCAGGTATTAGGAACCGGGAACCGGGGGAAAAAGCCAGTGGCCCTGAGCGGCCCTGTCTGGTTTTCCTGGTTCCTAGTTCCATGTTCCTGGTTCCTTCTTTTCCCTGGTTCCCGGTTCCCGGTTCCCGGTTCCTGCTTTCCCTGGTTCCTTGTTCCTGGTTCCTGGTTCCATCTTTCTCTCTGCGGTCAAGCTGCCGTTGCCAAAAAGCGTTCGAGTTCCATTAGCATCACTCTCGCCATGTCGGCTGCCGCCCGCTGGGCGCCCGTGCTGAGCCAGTGGGTGGCCTCGATCGTCACACTCGGCACCAGCACCCAATGGACCTCGAGGCTGTCGCCGACGCTGCGGGCCAGGATGGGGCTCTTGCCGGGCCGCGAGATCAGCACCAGGCCATCCATCTCTCGCGGCGACGCGTGCAGCCGGGCCTCGTCGGAGATCGGTATCGCCAGTGCTCGGGCCGTTCGCGGATAGATCGTTCCGCCGGTCTCGTGGATCCCGGCGTAGGCGGCAGCCGGGTGATTGCCCGGCACGCCGATAGCGCCCAGCGGCTCGGTCTCGGACAGCATCCATCCGCGAACGCCGGAGGCCAGCCCGCCAGCACCCGCGTTGCCGGGCCGGAGCCCCAGCTCGCCGAGCTGCATCCACTCGGCAACGTCATCGCCGCCGACGCCGACGGCGGCCGCCAGCGCGCCGGCCATGGCCGCCATCCAGCCATCGGCCGCCTTGCCGATCCGCTCGATCGTGCGAAAGCTCTCCGGCGTGATTTGGACTGTCGCCAATGCCATTGACAAAAAACCTCATCCGCAGATTTCGCCGATTTCGCCGATGCCTTGAAATCTGCGTATATCTGTGCAATCTGCGGATCACAGGACCCGCTGGTAGTGCCTCATCGTTTCGCGCACGCCTGGCAGCAGGGTATCCTTGGCATAGTTCTGGAAGCTCGCGCCTTGGACGCCCTGGCTGGTCTGGCCGAGGCTCACGCGGCGCTCGAAATAGAACTGGCTCTGCTGGATGGCCGCCTCGTTGATATCGCCCGGCAGGGCCGTCCACGTCGGCTGGGCCGTCCAGTGCGTGGCGTCGTCGGCCGGGACGGTCGTGCCGTCGGTGGCCAGGATGCACTCGTAGACGACGCCGACGGACGTGACGGCGTCGCCGGCGACGTAGCTCGTTCCGGACACCCACGGCAGGGCCAATACGTAGCCGCCGATATAGGTAGCGCTGACCGTCTCATCACCGGCGAGCCATTGGCCGATCCGGGTGAGTCGCCCGGCGGCCAGGTTGGCCCAGTAGTCCGTACCCGCCACGAGGGCCGTCGCCGTCGCGTGGGCGCCGTAGAGGGCCTCGGTTACCTCGGTGATACTGACGATGGGCCGGGCGGTGAGCCATATGACGTCGTCGCGCAGGCTGGGGCTCAGCAGCTCGACGGCGGTGGACTTCTCGAGGCAGGCCGCGCCGCCGAGGATCCGCCCGGCCTCGCCGGCCAGCAGGCTGCTGACGTTCCGCAGCACCGTATCGAGTACGGTGTCGAACTCGGTATCGGCGGCGCCGACGCCGAGGCGGTCTTTTATCTGTTGCCTGGTGGCTAGCATTGTCGCTTTCGCTCCAAGGAACCGGGTACTGGGAACCGGCTGCGCCGTGGAACCGGGAACTTGGAACCTGGAACCTGGGAAACAGCCAGTGGCCGTGTGTGGTCCTGTCTCTTTTTCCTGGTTCCTGGTTCCCTGTTCCTGGTTCCCAATACCCGGTTCCTAATCGAGCAGCTCAACTATTCCGGCCTCGACGTGCGGGCCAACGAGTTGGGTCAACATTTTCCACTCATCGCCGACCTGGCGGGTCTTGCCCTCATCCATGGTCAGCTTGAGCGCCCGCACCTTGCAGCGTCCATCCTTGGCCGCCGCCTTGATCCGCCCTTGCAAGGTCCGTTGTTTTTTTGCCATTTCTCGATTCCTCTGTGGCTCAGTGCCTCTGCGGTCGGGCCTTGTTGATGCAGCCCGTCTGCTGCCTGTTGCCCGGCGTTAAGCCCGCGTCGCCCAGCCGCAGCATGGCGGCCAGGCGTTTGACTTCGTTCCGGTCGACCTTGCGGTCGGTTCCTGGTTCCTCGCCACGGCGAGCCTTCGGCATGTTCCTGGTTCCCAATACCTGGTTCCCGGTTCCCAATACCTCGCCACGGCGAGCCTTCGGCTGGTTCCCGGCGTTAGCTGGCAATGACGTGCGGGATGCCATCTTCCGGCCGCTCCGCGGTGGCGAGGACCTCGACGTACGCCTTGGTGTGCCTGGTCGCGTCGTCGGCCAGCATGACGGCCTCGACGGGCACGATCCGCTCGCCGTCGACCGTGGGGCGCAGCACCAGGCCGCCCAGGGCGATCGCCCTGCGGATCTTGACGCGGACCCACTTCTGCTGATCGGCTGGAGGCTCGACCGCTGCGGCGGCATCGGCCGCTACGGGGTTCTTACTGGGAGTCTTGTCTACCTTGTTTCTCATTGCTTTCCTTTCGTAGCACGGGCGTCTCGCCCGTGGCTCCTTCTGGTTTCTGTTTCTCCCGGTTCCGGGTTCCTAGTTCCCGGTTACGGTTTTCTCTAGTTGCCCGTGATGGCGATCGATCCGCTGTAGATCCGGCCGTCGACCTCGGCCATGACGTGGTACGTGCCGTCGGCGGCGGTGATGTCCATGTCGACCAGCCCGGCCGCGTCGGAGATGACCTCGTAATCCGCGTTGGCCTCGACCTCGTGCAGTTCGGTGCCATCGGCAACCGAAAAGTCCGTCTGCGCGGCCGGGGCGCCGTAGGCGGCGGTGCCGATCCAGGTGCGGATACGGAAGCGGCCGGCCAGGTCGTTGCCGGCTGCGTCCTGGACGTGCAGGGCCATCTTGCCGGTTCCGTCGGCGTCGTCCTGAGCCGTCAGCCTGATCACCGGCACCAGGCCCTGCTGGACGCCGGCGACGACGATGATGTCGATCGTCTCGTCGGCGCCGCTGGCGGCCTCCAGTGCGATCGCGGCCACCCGCTGGGTGACCGCGTCGGCGGCGTCCAATACAAAAGCCTTGCCGCCCGTGCCGGCGGTCAGGAGGTCGCCGACGGCTATCGCCTCGCCGCTGGTGACTGTGGTCCACGAGCCGATCGGCGCGTAGCTGGTGAGTTGATTGGCGGCTGCCGTCTTGCGGCAGACGCCGACAACCGAGTCGCTTGCGGCCGTGGCCGTGTCGATCACGCCGTCGCTGGTCAGCTTGACGAAGAGTCGCTTCGTCACGCCGGACGTGTATGCCTGGGCCGTGACGCTGGCCGCGCCGTCGCCGGCGGCCAGGGCGTTTTCCAGCGCCCCGACGCCGATCACGCTGAGGGCCACGGCCGCCAATATCAGCGGCCACGGCCCGATGCGTTTGATGATGTCTTTCATGTTAAGAATCTCCCGGCTGCGCCGTGGAACCTGGAACTTGGAACCTGGAACCTGGAAAAACAGCCAATGGCCGTGTGTGGCTCTGCCTGTTTGTCCCGGTTCCCAGTTCCTGGTTCCTGGTTCCTAGTTCCTGGTTCCCAGTTCCTACTATCCCTCAGCCGCCCACGTGCCCGACTCGCGGGCGATCGACCAGA
>Ga0307928_10003537_pt1 | contig 11903 bp, 21 predicted proteins | sample AceLakmetagen232_FD_201815 | JGI IMG/M metagenome (GOLD analysis project Ga0307928, IMG submission 201815) | Saline water microbial communities from Ace Lake, Antarctica - #232 | ecosystem: Environmental > Aquatic > Non-marine Saline and Alkaline > Saline | place: Antarctica: Ace Lake...
TAGTTTCAAAACCAAAAAGCACACCAAGAATACCCCCAAGTTATCCTTCATATCCAAGACCTACAAGAAGACCAATACCTCCACCACCTCTATATCCTTTTCCTTTTAAAATTCAAGGACAGAAATTACCAAAACTAAGAAGACAAAGAATTAATATCTATGGACGACGATTTGGAAAATGGAAGAGTATTGGTTTTGCAAGAACTCCAAGAGGTGCAATCTTTAAAGGAAGAGAGTGGGCTGAAAGAACTTTAGGTGTTTCATTTAAAATATCTGGAAAACAAAAACCATTAAAGTTAAAACATTTTAGAACAAAACTATCAAAGAAAAAAGATTTAATTTATGTTGAAAAACGAGGACGAAGATTAAAGAAGAAAGGATCAGAAGTAAGAGAGATTCAGTTGTATCCTAAAATTAGAAAGAAGAAAAGAAAGAAGAAAAATCTTTGGGAATTATGAAACAAAAAATAAAAATAAAACCAGTTAGAGCAAGACCTCAACCTATTAGAGCAAGACAACCAAGACTTAAAAGAAATGATTTTTGGGGTGTTTTTAATGAAGCTGGGAATAATTTAGATTTAATGGGAAGAGATAGTTTGAATTTAGTTTAACCTTTAAATTTCCTAATCCTTCTCTTAATTTCTAAAGGAGAAATATCTTCATCTAAATCAAAAGTTACTACATCTCCTTTAGAAAATCTTATTTGTTCAACTAAAGATTTAAAGTTTTCTTTCAAAGTTAGGATTTCTTCATTTCTAATTTTATATTCTTGTTCATTTTTTTCTAATTTTCTTTTTACATCTTCTAATTCAGTTGATTCAAATTTCTCATCTAATTGTTTATTCTCCATTCCAGCACGACTAATATAAACATCAGGCATAGTTGAACTAAACTTCCAACCATATCTATAACAAAGTTGTTGTCTGTTGAGTTTTGAAGCGTAGAATGTCGCAGAACTATTTCTAAATAAATGATAATGAATTGATTTATTCAAAACCTTTTTTCCTAATCTAATTAAAAATTGTCTTGAATTGTCATAAGAATTTTTGAAAACAGCCTCGTCGGATTTAATTCCTTCTTGCTCTCTTTCCTTTAAATAATCTCTAATTGATTCAAGAGAGTTTATCCAATAAAGAGAAATTGTTCTTCCTTCTGTTTTACTATATTCTGATTTTAAAGTTAATTTTACAAAACTCTCGTCCTTAGAAGGCAATTCAATATCTTCATATCTTATATTATGAAATTCTTCAGCTCTTGTTCCTGAATCAAATAAAACAGCAATAAGAAATCTTTCAGCATTGTTCTTGCAGTGTTTATATAATTTTTTTATTTCTTGTTCAGAAAGATAATCTGGAGTTTTTTTTATTTGTCTTGTATCAAACCAATCAGTCATCTTTCTAAACTTTTGAGTATCTCCTAATCTCCATTTTAAATAAACCCTTAATAATGTTCTTATATCAACTTTCGTGGAATTTTGATATGGTGTTTTTTTGTAGGTTAAGATTTTATTTGAACTTAGTGCTTTCTCAAAAGTTTCAATATCCTTAACTTCTAAAGAAGTCATTGATTTTTTTAAAAACTCTAAAGGAATTTTTAATATATCTAAATATTTTAATTGTCTTTGTTCACTAATCTTTTTTCCTTTATTGATTTTCCCAAGTTCTAAATCATTTAAAAATTTTAAAAGGTTTTTCTTTTCCACTTCGGGAACTTTCCATTCTTTTAAAGATTCTTTTCTCTTTCCTAAATTTCTATTGTGAATACTTATCTTAACATTCATAAAATACAATAGAAAAGAGGCTTTTTAACTCTTTCCTAATTGTAATACTTTTATTACACGCCACCAGCAGAACCCAATTAAAAGTGTTACATTCTCTAAATAAAACCAATCAAAAGGATTAAAGCGATAATGAACAAAACTAAAACATACCAATAAATTTCCTTCTTTCTCAATTTTCTATAAGTTAATGGAACTCTCCCCATACCGACTATAAAACAATAAAACTTTTAAAGGTTTGTTATTAAACAAAAATAAACCCTACTATTAAGGATAAAATAAAAATATCTCCTGCAATAGAACCAAAGATAAATACAAATTTCTGCCAGGTTTTATTTAATACTCCTTTTTTCTCATCTACATCCAGAGAAGTAACTTTTCCATAATTTGCTAAGAATAGTGTAATTATCCAACCAACTACAAAACCACCAACTACAAAACCAAACCAACTAATCCAATACTGAATTTTTTTAAATGTTGTATTTATTTTTATATCTTTCATTTTGATTTTAATTTTGATATCCTTTTAACAACATCATCAATGTTTCCAACATGAAAAGAGCAAAAATTTGGATTGAATTTTACAAATACTTTTTTCCCTTGTGAATGAGTTGGGGGGTTTAAATTAACAACTTCTTCTTTAGTTAATTTTTTTATATATCTCCAACAATTTTTATAATCAATATTTAATTTCTTACTAATATCTGAAATAGATTCCTCTTCATTTTCAACAATGAAATTAATAATTTTTAATTCTGTTGGGTTTATAGATATTCCATTTCCCAATAAAGAAGTAATAATAAAATCAGAAACAATCTTATTCTGAATTTGTTTTTTAATTTTCTCTTCTTCTTTCATAATATATATTGATTTTTCTTCTTTATAAATGTTATGTCAAATAAACATAAATATAGGGTATTTTAATATACATATGTCAACAACACATAAGTTTAAAAGGAAGTATTTCCACCTATGGTAATGAAACATAGGTTATGTATTATCGCCGAGAAAGAAGATATAAAAGAGATAGATAAAATTGCAAAAAAAGAAGAAAGGTCAAGAAGTTATCTTATTAGAAATATTCTATCAAGCTTTGTTAAAAAAAATTTGGAGGTTCAAACTCAATAGAGTTTTGGGGTGATGACAGACAGAGTTGGACAGCGAGTTAGGATTATTCTTATAGGTGATAGATTTTATTCTGGAAAAATTATTTCAGAGGACGAGAATCTAATTGTAATTATTGATAAATTTAAGCAAGAAGTTAGTTTAGGAAAAAGTTCAATCATTTCTATGGAGGTGTGCCAATGATGAAAGAAGTAATGAAAAGGAAATCACAAAAATGTATTGTTTGTAATAAACAAATTAAAATTGGAACAAAGTGTATACAAAATAAATATCTTTTCTACCATAAAAAATGTGCTTTAAAATCTTTTGGGGAATTGAAATTAAAAGTGAAATGTCCTTATAAAAATAAAGAACATTTTGAAAATAATTATCTTAATAAACTTAGTTTTGAAAATATAATTGGATTATTTAGGTCTTGGATAAAAAGACAGGATAGTTGGTATGAAAGATTTATCAAATCTAAGATTGAGGAATTAAAAAATTTAAGTGATTCTGAAAGGAAAGATAAATTTGAAAATGCAAGAATAAAAGAAATAATATTTGATTTTATTAAATATATTTTAATTGAAAATTATAAGGATTTAGGTTGGAATATTAAAATACAAGAGGTAGAAGATGGCAATTAATATTCCTTTAATTGATGGGTGGAGAATTTTATCAGACACTCACAACATTATTTTGGCTCGTGAAGATGATACAAGAATAAAATCAGAAAGTTTTCACAACACAATAGAAGGTGCTGTGCAATCTTTTTTAGATAAGAAAATTAAGGGTTTTGATTGCAAATCTATACATTCACTCCTTTTAGCAATAAAAGACCTTCAAACACGCCTTAACACAACACTACACCCTTTAGATTTGAAGGTTATGAGTATTAAGGAGGAGAAAGAATGAAAGTAATAAACATTAATCCAACAAATTCTTATAGTTGTCAGATTTGTGGTTGTTCTTTTATTTCTAAAGAAGAATTAGATATTTTTCCAGGACATTATCCTATTTGTTCTTCTAAGTGTGTTTTTATGCTTTATTACAAAACATTAAAGGTTTATGATAAAAAAGACCTTGTTCTTGTTGCAAACTCTCTCAATATAATTAATCCTAATAAGTTAAGCGATAATTCCCTTTTGTTTGAGGTAACTAAAAAATACCCTAAACCTATTTTATCGTCTATAAACATAAAGGGACAAAAGGACAAGGACAAAATAAAAGGGACAACAGATTGTCCAAAAGGACAAAAGGACAACAAAACCCCCTCTATATATCTAGAGGGGTTGTCCTTATGTTTGTCCCTAACTTCTAAAGAGCAAGAAAAAGAAATTGTCCCTAATTCTAAAGGAGGTTTGTTAGAATGGTTTTAGTTGAAGATATAAAAAGATTCTATAATTATTTTAAGCACGAAAATAAAACAGAGATTAGAGTATTTGATAAAATAAAATATCCTAATGGAAAATCTGTTTGGGTTAAAAATGAAAGTGATTTTGTGAAACAAGTTGAATTATACCAAAATGAAGGGGTTGATGTATTTATTGGTTTTAGAGATAGGAAAGCGAAAGGGGATAAAAATGTTACAAGTTCTGGAGAAATCTTTTTTGAAGTTGATGAACACGATATTAAGAAACCAGAACAAAAAGAAAAGATTGAACAAATGTTAAAAAGAAAAGGCATAGAAATAGGAATGTCTGGTTTAAGTGGTGGTGGATTCCATTTTTATATCCCTCATAAAATGAAGTATATTTTTTCAGAAGATGATGGATTATATTATAAAAAAGTTCTTAATGCATTTAAAGAAGGTTTGATTGAAGAAGGAATTAATATTGATCCTGCTGTATTTAATTTAGAAAGAGTTAGTAGAGTTTTGGGAACTAAAAATCTTAAAAGAAAGGCACAAAGTAAGATTTTAATTTATAATGATAATATTGATAGAGATAAAAATCACCTTGCAATAAAAAAATTTATACTTCAATATGAAAAGAAAGAAGTTAAGATAGATAAAAATGCTCTTGAAATATTAGAAAAACATAAAATTGATAACACAGATAAATGGCTTTATGATTTGTTAAAAAAGAAAGTAATGATAAAATCAGATACTGGGGGAAATTCTGTTGTATTTAAAAATGCTTCAATTATCTTAACAAGAGAAAATATATCTATGGAAGAAATAAAAGTTGTTGGTAAAGCATTATCAGATTTATGTGAAGGAAGAACTTTAACAGCATTTATTGGTTGGATTAAAAAAGCAAAAAGAAATGAACTTTCAGAAGTTAATGAATATGAAATAAACAAATTAATTTCTGAAAATAATTATACCTTAACAGAATATTCTTTGAACAAAAAAGAAACACCCACAAGAATAGAGGAACTGCAAGTTAGGACTTATGAAGATTTTAAAAAACTAAAGAAGAATAAAAATTATCTTGTTGAGGATTTTTTATTTCCTGGAAATGTAGTAATGGTTCATTCTCCTCCTGCACAATTTAAAAGTTTATTGGCTCAAAGTTTAAGTCTTTCTTTATCTAATGGGAAAAATTGGTTGGGATTTAAAACAAAAAAATCACCTGTCCTTTATCTTGATGGGGAAAATGCAGACCAATTAATTAAAGAAAGATTAGAACAAATTCACAATGGAATGAATTTAAAAAGAAATAAATTTCCTTTTTATGTTCTCAAAGGTGGAGAATTAATTACTCAACGAAAGGAAGTTCATTTTGGTTTTATGTTGGCTCTTGAAAAAGTTATTGAAGAAAAAGGAATTAAAGTTTTGATTTTTGATACTCTCCATAGGTTCGCTTTCTATGACGAAAACAAATCAGATGATATTAATTTACTTTATACAAAAGTTTTCAAACCACTTGTTAGAGATTATGGGGTTTCAATTATCTTCTTACATCACTCAAAAAAAGATGGAGGTTACAGAGGTTCTGGGGATTTTCTTGGTTCTGTTGATGTTGCTTATAAAATTTCAAGAACAGGTAAAACAAACAAATTCGTAATAGTTAATGAAAAATGTAGAAGTGGAGAGATTGGAAATATAAATGGAGAAATAGATTTTGGAGAGGATTATATAAAATTCTATAGAAGAGATGAGGAAGAAGAAACTGAAAACAAAATAAATAAGTTAAAAGAGATTACAGAAAGAGTTCAGAATTTATTACAACCTGGTGCAGAAATGAGAAGAAAAGAAATAGTTGAAGTTCTTGAAATGCAGAAGTTTAATTATGGAGATATTAAATCTGTTACTCGTGCATTAAAATTCTTATGTGATACTGGAAAATTTGATAAAACAGGACACGGAATTTATAGGAGAAACTTATAATGAAACCCAAAAATAAAAAATATCTTGAAAGAGTAAGACAATCCTATTCAGAAAATTCAATGTGGTTTAAATTTATAGAATTTTTAAAACGAAAGGAGAAGAAAAATGAAAAAGAAAATCAATAAAAAAAATCCATACACAACTGGAATTAAAGGATACTCAAATCTTCCAAACAAATTTAGAAAACCAAAACGAGAATACACCAGAATTTGTAAAAGATGTTCTGAACCATATCAAACAACACAAAAGTTTTCACAAATTTGTAAAAAATGTTCTCTAATAAAAACATCAAAAGGAGGTATAAAATAAAATGGAAAAAATAACAAAGGAAAAACCAATGAACCAAGAAATGAAAACAATTCAAGAAGATGCACTTCCAGAAGATCTAAAACTTATTTGCAGCAATGAAAATGGAAAGTATGTTCTTTTTGGTTCAAGACAACAATCAAGAATTTTTGGAATATTTATAACTGAAGATTCAACTATGGGAAGTAAATTAGTTTTACAAGAATTAGAACTACCAGTATCAATCCCAGAAGGAGAAGAAAAATATTAATTTATTATTCGTGGGAACTTTATTTTTAATCCCACTTCACATTCACACAAAACAAAATGGAAAAACAAAAAAAATGACAGAAGAAAAATACGATTTAAAAGAAAGTGGCTACGACCAAAAAGCTTATTTGCAAATAAGATTGCATGAGTTATTATCTGGAATTGATAAACTTAATTTTGAATCTGTGAATTATCCTCTTAGATATCAAGGTTCAATTCAAAAATCAATATTCAAAAACTTATCAAGTGTATTTTCAACAATATATTCAAAACTTACACCAGATGAAAAAACAGAAGGGAAAGAAGAAAGAAAAAAGATAAGAGGATTATTTGAAAAAAATCCTATTAGTTTTCAGGGAACAAATTCAAATGGAAGATCTTGTAATTTCAATTCCTCTCAAAATTTAGATTTAATCACCGAATCTTTAATGGATTTTAGATTCTTATTAGAAGAGTTTATGGATAAACATGGTTTTAATCCTTCAAAAGAAAATGCAGGAGTAAGTATAGCAAAACAATAAAATGAAATTCGCAGAAAAAATATTTCCATTGGGATCATTCAAAGGACAGCAAACAGCAGGAGCATACATAGATGGAACACTTGCCTCTAATATGGATATTTTAGCAAAAAGAATAAATGATGATTTGCATTTCTGTGGATTAGTTACTGGACATGACGGAGTTAGAAATGGAAAATCCACTATTGCAAGTCAAGTTGGAACTTACTTAACATGGAAAATAAATCAAATGCACGGAACAGATTTAAATTTCACAGATAAAAATATTGTTATGCGTGGAAGAGATTTAGAACAAGTTAGTTTAAATTTACCACAATATTCTGTGGTTGTTTTAGATGAAGGAGATGACTTAACAACTCACGGCTCAAAAGAATTAGCTACTAAAATAAAAAGATTTTTTAGGAAGTGTGGACAACTAAACCAAATCTTAATATTAATTCTTCCATCCTATTTTGAACTTCCAAGATTCTTTGCATTGAATAGAACACATTTTTTAATTGATGTGAAATTTCACGGAGAATTTGAACGAGGAACTTATAGTTTTTATTCTTCAAGAAATAAAAAACTTCTCTATCTAAAAGGTAAAAAGGAATGGAATTATGAAGCTTATAAACACGATTTTGGAGGAGCTTTCACAGGACACTATTACTTCTTTCCAGATTTAGAGGGTTCTACACGCAGATATAAAGATAAGAAACGCTATGACTTGGAACATAATGAAGAGGAGTATCGGACAGAGAAACAAATTGAAATGGATGTTAAGGTTAAACTTTTTAATCAACTCCATCAGAATTTAGAAGATATTTCTGTAAAAAAATTATCACAAGCCTTTGGAGTTACAGAAAGAACTGGATTTACATACTTAAAGAAGGAAAAACTAAAGGATAACGACACCCCCTCCGCGAATACTGAATAAAGAAGGAAAAAATTAAGTATCTTATCCAAAGGATAGGATATTATCTTGTCGGTGGAAGCAGACAAAAACAAAACAAAATGGAAGAAGAAATAAATAAATTAGATGAACTTGGACTTGAAGAAAATGAATTAGCTGAACTCGGAGATGAAGAACCAGACACAGAACCACAAGAAAAACCAACCCCTATTAGTAAGAGCGATGGGGAGGATTCGTTTAAAGAATTGCTTCACATAAAATATAAAGATGGTTCTGAAACCCAGTTGGGAAGTTGTTCTGTTGATATTCAAAGGTTGTGTGAGCTGAGCCACTTAATTAAATTAAATTTGCTGAACGATGTAAAAAAAGAGATTCCAAATTACTATGGATAAAATGAAAGAACAATTACAAGTTGCAATATATAGCAGAGTTTCAAAAGATGATTTAGGTCAGAGGTTTCAAGATCCAAATAATCAAATAGAACCATTAAAGAAATTTGCAAAGGATATGAATTGGAAGGTTAAGTTTATTTTTGTTGATAAGAAGTCAGGGGCAGATAGCAACAGACCACAATTTAAAAAAATGTTATCATTAGCAAGACAACACCACTTTGATATTTTATTGGTGTGGTCTTTAGATAGATTTAGCAGAGAGCCACTACTAAATACTTTGAGTTATGTTAATCAATTAAAAAAACACAATATTGCATTAAGAAGTTTTACAGAGAATATTGATACATCTGAAACAGGAACTCAAGAATTAATAATGATTATTTTAATGTGGTTAAGTGCAGAAGAACGAAATAAAATAAGCAGACGAACAAAAGCAGGAATCCAACGAAAGAAAGATTTAGGAACTTGGAAAGGTGGGCGCCCCCCTAAATTAAAGGGGGGTAAGTCTTAACTTCCTTTTTACAAAGGAATTAATTAAAATAAATATGAAATTCAACAACCCTTCAAACGCTCGTTTAATCCACCTAACCCAAACATCACAATCACAATTTAAAGTTGTCAGCGTTGATTAAATAAAGAATTTCAACAAGGGAAAACCCAAAAATCCTTAAAACAGCGAAGATAAACAAAAATGAAAACAAAATGAATCACGAAATAAGATTTGAGATAAATCAAGAGTTGAAAGAGAAAATTATAAAACACGCTGTGCTATTTGGAAGAAGTGCAAATGATTTTGCAAGAAGTTTATGTTTGTTGGGATTAGAAACATTTGAATTAAAACTTAGTGAGAAACAAGCCCCTGTTTTTGAAGCAGTTCAAAATACCAAAATTTTAAAGTTAAAATATTTAAAAAAATAGTTTTTCGGCAATTCTTCTCCAAATAATATCTATCTCTCTTATAAACTATTTTTTAATTCTTTTTTTATGAAAGAAAAAATATATCGTATTCGTTTTGTTGAATTAGGTGATGGAAAAATATTTTCTTCAAAGGCAGAAGATTATGCAAAAGAACTTCTAATTAAACAAAAACCAAATAGGAAAAAGAAATGAAAAATAAAATAAAACTTTCAATAACTTTGGATCTAAAAAATAAAATTGAACTCCAACAATTTTATATTTTTCAAAAAACTTTTGTTGGGGATATTTCTGTTCCAATTTCACATTCAATTAAACGATTTGGAAAATTCAAATGAAAAAACTATTTGTATTAATGTTTATTTGTGTTTTATTAATTGGAAGTTTTGTAATTGCGATACCATTAAGAGAAGAAAAACAACAAAGAAGTTCTGAAATTCTAAGAGATTATCGTAATGGTGAAATCACAAAAGAACAAGGTGTTGAAAAACTTAGAGATTTATCTTGTGAATTTGCGAGAAGAAGTGGAGTTAAATATAATGAGGAGCTTTGTTAATGGGAAAACTTAATCCACTTCAACAAAGAAAAAAGGATTTAGCAGAAGCAAGAAAGGATAAGTTAAGAGATATTTTAAAAGAAAGAAGGTCAAGTGGTGGAAGTGGTGGTTCAGTTCCTCCATTAGTAAGTGTAGAACAAGCACAGGAATCTTTAAAAGCAGAACAAGCTCAACAATTAAAAATTCAACAAGCACAAGAAAGAGCAGAAGCATTAAGAATTAAAGTTGCTCAACAAGCACAACAAAAAATAATTCAACAACAGCAACAACAAAAAAGATTAGAACAAGCAACAATCCTTCAAAGAAAAACAAGAGTAGATTTAGCTCCACCACCTTTAGATATTAAAGTTCATCCTCCTGGAACAACTTATTCTGTACAGACAGGAACATTTACCCCAAGAGGAACATCAAAAAAAATTCCAACTACAGAAACATATACTGTTGGTGAAGATTGGGCTACAAAAAAAGCAACACCAAAAGAATCAAAACAATTAGAGGATTTTCAAAAAGCAGAGGTTTATAAAGAAGTTGCAATGCAAGATCCTTCAAAACTTACAAAATTAAAACAAAAAGAAATTCTTGGAAAGTCTTTTGATGAGAGAAGAGCAAATGTCAAGAAATTATTATCACAAGAAGTTATTGATAAAGATTGGTTAGAAACAACTTCTGCTAAAGGTGGACAGGTTGGAAAAGATGTGGGTAATTTATTATATGGTGCTATTGGAACTAAGGGTGCTTTACTTCAAACAGGGGTTGTTTATGGTGCAACTGCAGGAGTAGGTTTTGCAGTTAAAGGAGGAATTTCTGCAGGAACTTATGGTGCTACTAAATTATTTGGTGCAACAGCAGGGAGGGTAACTGGAACAACATTAAAAACAGGAGCAACAGCAGGAGGATTATATTTAGGTGGAACTTATGTTGTAGGACAAGCAACACAAATTTATTATGCTCCAACAAGAGCAGAGAAATTTCAAATTGCAGGAAGAACAACAGCAGATGTTACTGCAGGAATTTATGGTTTTAAAGCTGGAGCAAAAGGTTTTGATATTTTTGAAGGGAGAGTAAGAACAGCAGGAATGAAAGATGTAACTAAAGTTGGAACAGATCCTAAAGTTGAATCTGGAGAGAGAAGATTTGTTGAGATTGGTAAATCAGAATATCAAAAACTTTCACAATCACAAAGACAACAAAAATATAAATATATATTTGAAAATAATAAAGATTTACAAAAAGCATTAGGAGTTGGTAAAGGTGGTATTCATGCAGCAGCAGAAAAAGGAACTTATGAAGAATTAACAAGAGCATTACATATTGCACCAAAGGCATCAACACAATTTTTAGGAGTAACAGGAAAGGGAAGTTCAACAAAATATTTTCCAAGTTTTAAAGAATTATTTTCATCTCCAAATAAACCAGGACTTGTTTGGTTTGAATCTCCTGGAGGGTTTAGTAAAGTTAAGGGTTATGAATATAAAAGAGGTTTTTATAAGTGGAAAGGAAAATTAACCTCTGGAGAAAAAGCATATATTCCAGGAAGTAAACCAGAAATAGAAGCAATCTTTGACCCAAGTGTAACTAAAGGATTTGAACCAGTTTCTTTTAAAGGTTCTTATATAGAAACTCAAGGAGTAAGAGTTCCATTTACTGGAACTTATAAACCTATTTCAGGAAGTGGGAAGATAGTTGATGTACCAAAAGTAGTTGATGTTGTTCCAATATCATCTCCATATAAATCACCAGCATTATTTGAACCAAGTGCAGGAGTTACTTCATATTCAAATATCCCATCATCAAGTTTATCTCCTGTTGTATCTTATTCAATAGTTCCTTCTTCAAGTTCTATAACTCCAAGTTCAAGTTC
>Ga0307928_10003539_pt1 | contig 11902 bp, 12 predicted proteins | sample AceLakmetagen232_FD_201815 | JGI IMG/M metagenome (GOLD analysis project Ga0307928, IMG submission 201815) | Saline water microbial communities from Ace Lake, Antarctica - #232 | ecosystem: Environmental > Aquatic > Non-marine Saline and Alkaline > Saline | place: Antarctica: Ace Lake...
TATTTTGAACATATGTGTTCTCATCCTGTTGTTAATGAAATAGAATTTACAATTCCTTACAGAGGAGAAGATTATTTAATAAACCATGACGATATTACAAAACTCGGAGTGAGATGGAGTTTTTAAAATGAAAAAACTAATAATAATCTTAATGCTTGGAATATTCTTGATTAGTTTTACTTGTGCATTTCTTGGAACTTATGAAAGAGGTGAGGTTGTTCAGATTAGAGGGAAGATAGATAATGCAACAGCAATCAGTTTCAATTTATATTATCCAAATTCTACATTAGCAGTAACAGGAGAATCAATGTCTCGTTTATCTGGAGATGTTTGGAACTATACTTTTGAAAATACTACAACACTCGGAGAATATGTTTATGATTATTGCGATCAGAATGGACACAACTGCAAAGAGAATTATTTTGAAGTCACACCATCTGGGAAAACTTTTTCAGAAGGAGAAGGGATTGCTGGGTTTGGAGTAATCATCGCAGCATTAGCAATTTCTTTTTTCTTTATGTTCTTTGGATTTAAACTTTCAGATAATGAAAAACTATTCCCTCTAACAATCTTATTTATTTTAATATCATTTGCATTTATTATTTATTCACTTCACTTGAGTTATGCTTATACTGTAGATATTCTTCAGTATGAATCTTTGGGTAGTGTAGCAAGTACAATGTACACAACAATACTTTGGTTGCTTGTAATGGTTGGAGTAATTTCTGTTGTGTTAATATTGTTTGCTTCGATAAAAAGATTGGGAGAACTATCCAAGAAGAAACAATATGGAGAGGACTTTAATCCAGTAACTAATTCTTATGATATGTAAATAAACTTTCTATAAGAGGGGGAAGGAATAGAGGGGGAAGGAAAGAATGTTACAAACCTTCCCCTTTCTCTTTTCTTTTCAATAGTGGGAGTGTCGTTTAGGTTTCTCCCACTTTTTTTTGAATATAAAAATAAAAAAAATAAAAAAATAAACTTATGCTCCAACTCCTGTCTTCTTACCAACACCTAAAAGAACTGCAACTACAAGTCCAATCATTATAACTAATATTAGTAATCCCATGAATCCAGGGATTTGACTAAATGATTCTAGTGTAGAATTAACTCCTAAATAAGATGCTCCTCCATACTTAAAGGAATAAGTTATGTTAATGTTGTCAGAAGTAAACTCTGAAGTATTAGAAACAACTCCTTGACTACTCACACTTACATTACCTATGTTCAATGTTTCTCCAACTCCTGTTCCATTATTCAAATTCAAAACTGTTACAGAATTAAAACCTGGATAGGTAACACTTTCAAGAGTATCTAGATTTGAACTATTCAATCTAATAGTTTCATTGGTTATAGTTTTAGTGTCATCTGTTAAACTATCAATATTAAACATGCTTTGAATTACAACAAGTCCAATACCAATTAGTAAAAGCGAAAAAACAACAACTAAGATTATTCCTGGAAGGTTGCTCATTCCTTGTCCTTTTTTTCCTTTCATCTTAAGGAAATTTATAGGACAACTAAGCAGTGGAAACCCTTCCTGGGAATACACCTAACAGCACTGCAATAATAATACCTACTACTATTACAAGAACTATTAATCCAAGTAAGTCGGGAACTGTTGTTAAAGCTTCTATTGTATCATTAACTCCTTGATATGATGTTGCTGTCTTTGAACCTGCAACGTCTTCTGTTTGATCTAGGAATTCTTCCAAAATCAAAAACCCTGCACCTAAGAACGCACCAACAAGAACCAAAGTCATTATGATTCCTGGAATGTTTCCAACCTGACCTTTCTTATTCAATAATTTTCTCATAGATTTTTTTTAATTAAAGAACAACTAAGCAGTGGAAACTCTTCCTGGAAATACACCTAACAGCACTGCAATAATAATACCTACTACAATCACCAATACAATTAATCCTAATAAATCAGGAACAGTTGTAAGAGCTTCTATTGTATCATTAACTCCTTGATAGGATGTTGCATTTTTTCCGTTACTAGCAATATCTTCTGTTTGGTCTAGGAACTCTTCAAGGATTAAAAAACCTGCACCTAAGAATGCACCTACAAGAACTAATGTCATTATAATCCCTGGAATATTTCCAACTTGACCTTTTTTACTTATTTGTCTCATTAAATTATACCTCCTTATAACTCTATAAATATTCTACTCAAACTAATCCCTATAGGAATGGGTATTCCTCGGGGTTACCTCGGGGATACAAATATTAAATTATTTAGGAAACCCTATAGGAAATAAATGATTTATCTTTAAGAGGTTAAAAAATAAATGCCTAGCAAAGATACTATTTCCTATAGATTAACAATACCAACTTACGATGAATTAGAAAGAATAAGAAAAGCAATGGCAGAGGATTTGGGAATAGGTATTGAAGATGTAACAAAAAAACACGCAGAGATTGCATTAAGAATTAAAGCTTCTCATGGAAAAATAAGCATTAAAGAAATAAATGAAATTCTTCTTGGGAAGATAAAATGAGAAGCATAATAAAAAAGAAGAAAGGACAGGCAGTTCAATTTCTTCCTTATCTTTTAATAGGGCTTGTCTTTGTTGTTGGGATTGCAATCTTTGCAATTGCTATGACACATACTGGAGATGAATTGTTTAATGCTTTAAAATCAAACGAGATGATTGAAACAAGTGATAATTCTGTTCAAAAGATTAATCAAGTCCAAGTGTTTATGACACAAGCAACAGATCAATTAATCTTCTTTCTTCTTGGGGCAATACTTCTTGGATTTGTTGCACTAGCAATCTTTTCAGACTTCCACCCAATTCTTATTGGTGTAATGGTTTTGTTTACAATCTTGATGGTAGTTCTTAGTGGAGTTTTAACAAACGTTATTGAGGAAGTTGAAAGCACAGATGTATTAACAAACAAATCTGCTGAATTTGTAATGACGAATAATATTCTTGGTGCAAATCTTCCAATTTTGATTGCTGTGTTTGGTGCGATTGCTGTAATAATTTTATTAGCAAAAAGGGGGAAGGTTACTGCACCAGTCTAAAATGGGAAGAAATGACATAATTTTACAAGGGAACACGCGAAATAAGGCTCGTACAGCAACGATTTTAGTTTTCTTGATACTTGGGTTAACTATTTTAACGCCAATAATTTCTGCTGCTAATTGGGATAATGTTAAATCCTATAATGCTAAAGAAGAAAAGATTACAATATATAATTGGAATATTATTGGGAGACTTTTTAATATCAGACTTGCAGAATATACTTTAGATTATAATACAGACCAATGTTTAATAGATTGTTATTCTGGAGGAACTGCTAAACTATACAAACCAGGGAAACTATTTGATACTTTAAAGTTTAAAAATTCAATTGGGAAAGAAACCAATCTAAAAGAAAGTAAAATCTTTATTGAAGTTACAACTTTTACTGAAAGAGAAGAAGAAGATTATGATAGAATTTGTACACCGAGTAAAGAATTTATTGGAGAAGAAGATTGTATAAAAGAAGTTACTGGAAGTCATATGATAACAACTAATGATACATCTCTTAAGGAATATAGTGGAGAGATTTTAGAAGCAGGAGAATATGTTTGGAGGATTGAAGGAACTAAAGGTAAAGATGAAAGAGTAGATTGGATTACAACTGCCTTTGGAAAAGAGATGAACGAATGGGCTTGGTGGGATAGTGGTTGGACTAGGAGAATGGAAGTAAATGTTAGTGGAGGATATACAAAATTATCTAACTTTACAATTTTGTTAAATGTTTCTCATAATATAAGTATGACAACAGATTTTGATGATTTAAGATTTGTTGATGGAGGTTGTAGTGGAATACAAGATACAGAGTTAAAATATGAAATAAATAATAAAATTGATTCTAATTATGCAAATGTGTGGGTTAAGATACCATCTTTAAATGCAGGAGAATTAAATGATTCTATTTGTATGTATTATGGAAATCCTACAGCAAATAGTGGAGCAAACCCTAAAGAAGCATGGGATGATTTTTATCTTGGAGTATGGCATTTAGAAGAAGCTGATGTTCCATGGATTGATAGTAAAGGAAATTATAATTTCACAGTTAAAACAAATACTCCAAATAGTGCAACTGGAAAGATTGGAGGAGCTGTTAATTTTGATAACGATGAATGTTTAGGAAGCGTGGTAGGGGGATTTTATAATCAAATGGCGAGTTCAGGTTTTCTTATTGAGTTTTGGAGTGAAGCAGATGGTTTAGTTCATTCTGATAGTGCATTAGGAACAAATTATGACGATTTAAGCGGTTGGTATGCAATACTTTCCCATTCTTCTGGTAGAGCTTGTAGAATGTGGACAGGGACGGCTATGTCATCTGCTTATGGAACACAACAAGCAGCAGGTTCATGGCACTATTGGAGTTCAAATTATGATGGAACTAATTGGCAAAATGATATAGATGTAACAACTTTAAATTTTGTAAATGCTGTTCCAGATACTATGACTGCGTATAATGCTAATGCATATTTATCCCTTGGTTGTAATAAATATAATTCTCCTGATTCAAATATGGATGGAAGAGTAGATGAAGTAAGAATTAGTAATGGAACAATTAGAACTGATGCTTGGATTGATAGGTCATACAATAATACAAATTTTGATTTAACTGTTTATGGAGAAGTTTCAATAAATGAAAAACTGGTAGTTACTCTTAACACACCATTAAATAACACCCATACTTCAAGTGGAAATATTACATTTAATGTTAGTTATACATTTAATAACATGAATACTACAAACGCTACATTTTATATTTATAATTCAACAGGAATATTTAATAAAACAAATTTATCTATAAGTCCAGCCGCAAATTCAACAGAACAAGTATTTAGTAGTTGGGTGGTAGGAAATTATAATTGGAATGTTTGGGTTTGTGGAATAGATACAAGTCCAGGTGTAACTTGTAGTTGGGGTTCAGAAGGAAATTATACTTTTGAATATATACCCTTTTCTGTGGATTCAGAAATCCATTTAAATAGTTCACTTGAAACAGGTAGGGAAACATTCAAAATAAATATCACATCGGCTTCTGGTTATAGTGTTGGAAATGCAAGATTAATTTATAATGGAACGACCTATGAAAATGCAAACAAAGTTCAAATAGATTCTGATAGTTATGCACTTACAAAAACAATTTATATTCCACCAGTAAATTTAAATGCGAATTTTAATGCAACGAATGTTTCATTTTATTGGAACGTATCTTTGATTAATGAATTGACTGGAGGAACTGCATATTCAACGACTACAAATTATAATCAATCAATCTATGAATTAAAGTTTCAAGAATGTTCTGATATTACTAACATTACAGTTATTAATTTCACATTATATGATGAAGCAACGCTTAATAGAATAAATGCCACAACAAATGCAACTTCCTTTCAAGCGTCATTTAATTTTGGAGCATACTCTGGAAATAAATTAAAGAACTATTCATTTGGAAATCTATCTTCAAGCAATTCAAGTTTTATCTTCTGCACAGATAATTCAAGTAGAACTATTTATACAGATATGGTTTCAATAATTTCTGCGAGTGGCTATGCAGAAAGAAATTATTACCTAAGTAATTCAACATTAACGAATGCAACGAGTGAAATTTCAATCTATTTAATTCCAGAAAATGATGCACTAGAATTTTTTATATCTGTAACACAAGGATTAAGAGCAGTCCCTGCAGCATCTGTTCAAATTGCAAAGTTCTTTGTTGGAGAAGGGATTTATAAAACAATTGAAATAGATGAAACAGATTCTAATGGGGAGTTTAATATTTATTTAGATTTAGATAGAGATTATCAAGCAACGGTAATTAAAGATGGAACAGTTCTAGGAATAAAAACTTTTAAATCAAGTTGTTCTTCTGCACCATGTGAAATAACAATTGAAATTGAAGGAACAACTACTGACTTTTTTGCTGCAATTAATTCTCTATATGCAGAGAATGTTAGGTACAATCTTTCGTATGATCCAACAATAGAAACCGTTACATTTCAATTTGTGGATATAACTGGTTTAGCAAATTACTTTAGGATGGCGGTTTATAATTCTAACTCTAGTGAAGATGCTGCTTTGATTTCAAATCAAACACTTTATACTTCCTCTGGTTCAATGTTTTTTAATGCTAGTGGATATGATGGACAATTTATTGCTGAAGTATTTGTTTCAAGAAGCCCAGAACTTCCCATAACTTTCCTGCAGTTTATGATTTCTAGTTTTTTAAAAAATATGGGAGATTACACAGGAGAAGCACTGCTCCTAGTATTTTTGTTAATATTAACTTTCATATTTGGACTTTCATTTAAACCAGCTATCTTAATGTTGGCAATTCCGATAATTATTCATCTAGCAACTATCTCTGGTTTGCTTCCAACAAGTGGAATTGTTATTACTGTCTTTTATATTCTTGCAGCCTTGGGGGTGGTTGCCATAGGAAAGGGAAGTTAAAATGAAAATATCTCTTTTTGTTAGTCTTATATTAATTGCAAGTGTTGTTTTTATAGGGTTTAATCTAGTTGTTGATGATTTTGAAACTCACTTAATTAATACAGGATATGTTAACACAGCTCCTTTTAATGATAGTTATGATATGGGTTTAAACCAAACAAGTTCTATTCAAAAAGATTTTAGGAATACGGTTACAGGATTTCAATCATTAGGAGATGAAGATGAATGGTATGATAAACTTGGCGATTTCATAGGAGCAATTCCTATATTAATAATTCAATTCCCCATAGTTGCTTTCTTAACAATAGCAGATGCAACGGAGAATATTAATATAGTATTAAATGAAATTGGAATTCCATCAGAAATAGTAATTATTCTTGGAATTGGAATTATCACCTGGGTAGTATTCAAACTAATAAACTTTTGGAAATCAGGAAAAGAACTTTAAATGACAACATTTGACAACCCAGAAAATTTATCGAAGGTAACAGAATTGCTTACCATAGCAAATGAATATACTGGAGGTTATCTTGGTTCAATTATTTTAATGATGTTAGGGTTTGGGACATTCCTTTTAACAAGTCAATTCTCGACAAGGGAAAGTCTTTTAGCGTCGAGCTTTGTTATGTTAACCTTTGCATTATTCTTAAAATTCTTCTTTGGATTGATAGGAGACGCTTGGGTTTATGGAACATTAATAGTTTTTATTGGAGCATTGATTTGGGCATTTGCAACAAAGGATAATCCAGGAGCATGATTAAAAACAAAAATCCCTATAGGAATTAAAAGGTTAAAAATAATATGAACTTACCATTAAGAAAAAGAAAAATCAAGTATCTTCAAGAACAACAAAGAGAACTAAAAGGAATTCCTATAAGAAGAGAAGAAATAAATTATTGGACAAGTAGAGTTAAAAGAGTTGCGAATAGGAAGATGAAAGTTAAACCAAAAGAAATAGTTAAGATAGTTAAAGATTCAAATCCAATAAGAAAAGAAAAATTAAAACAATTAAAAGAACAAACATTTAATCTAAAAAAACTACCTTCCAAGAAATTAAATAAAAGAATGTTTTATTAATGGTTAGCCAGACAAAATTATTGAAGCAACAACAAAGACAATTAAAGATTTCTCAAAGCAGAACTGCTTCAAGACGAACTCAACAAAAGTTATTGAAAGGGCAACCCATTCAACAACAACAAACTGTAACCCAACAGATTATACAAAAACAATCTCCTAAAATAGCAGAAAAAAAAGAAATTATTTCGGACTTAAAAACTAAACTACAAACTATTTCAGAAAAAAGATCACAATTAGAACTAGATTTTCGTGTAGCCCACAAAAGTGGACAGGTTGGAATTGTTGAACAGGTTACAATCACAGATAAAGGATTGAGGTATGAACAAAAAGCTATTAATGAAGTTTTGGATATGTTAAAAACAGGTTACATTTCTAAGGTAGAGATTAAAAAATATATTTCAGCAAGAGTATCATATGGTCGAGAACGAGCTGAAGCAAAAATAGATTATAAAAGAGCAGTAGAAGAACAAACAAAAATCGATCAAACAGCAGTTAAACAAACATCAATAGTTCAAGAAGGTGACCCAGGATTTATGGGACCAGTTAGACCAGATGATCTTATGACAACAAAAGAAGGTGTTAAAACAGAAGCAGAAGTTTATGGGTTTACTCCTTTTGTAACACAAACTAAAACCTTATTTGATGTTCCAACATCTCCAAAACCAAGTGACCCAGGATTTATGGGACCAGTTAGACCAGATGATCTTATGACAACAAAAGAAGGTGTTAAAACCTTTTATGGTAGCAATTCATTTGATTCACAGAGAGATCCTTTTAAACAACAATCAACAGTAGGAGATATATTTATTCCTCCAACACCACAATCTATTCAACAATCAATTCAACAAAGTTTAAAAACTGACACTACTATAAAAGACGATAAAAAGAATGGAATCTCTATTATATCGTCTAGGTTACCTAGTGGGTTATCTGATAGGAGAGGTGGAAGTCTTCTTGATACATTGGGGACTGGAGTTAGTAATCTTGTTAGTGGTTTTGGTGATTTTAAGGATGGTAGTCAAAAAGGTCGTGAAGATGCGACGGAAGAAACATACTCCCAAAGATTAGATATGTTTGTTAGTGCTGCTCCTGGAGTTCCAGACGTTTCTTCTTCTACATTATTTGCTAGACCACCGACGGGGGAGGAAAGGGCGGATGTTGGTTTCCCATTTGCCCCAGAAAAAAAAGAAGATTCTGAAATAATTAATATAAGTGATATTGATTTTAAAACATTTGATTTTGGAAAACAAATATTCCAAGAGGATATTTCTAAACCATTAACAACTAAAGAAAAGGAATTTAAAAAAAAATTAGGTCAAGCAGAAGAAGTTGATAAATTAACAAAGGAATTAGATAAGTTAAACAAGAAACTTATAAGTGAAAGGAAAATTGATAAAACAACAAATACATTCACAGAAGAAGCAACAAAAAAAGAGATTGATGAATATACCAAACTCTATACCAAATATGAATTTGCACAAGAAAAAGTAGAAGCTACTGGTGGGAGGGAAGTTTATATTGGACTTCCTAATCTAGGAAAAGAAGTTGATATTACACAAGTTGAAACAGGTGTTTCTGGTATTACACAATTTACTGGAGTTGTTGGCGGAGAATTATTTGCGCCCTTGGGGAAAGAAGAAGGTTGGTTTACCATACCATGGGGGAAAAGAAAAGAAGGTTTTATACAAACAGAAACAGGAGAAGTATCTTTAGCAGGTATACAAACTCCTAAAGTTGATAAAAAGTATGCTGACATATTTACAGAAGTTTCTTATCCAGATGTAAAGATTGGAACAACTGAACAATTAAGAACTGTTGGAACAGGTGTTGGAGTTGTTGGTTTGTATTATGCATTAGGAAAAATACCAATTATAAAGTTTGGTGGGAAAACAAAATTAACAGGGGCTGGTGTTTTATTCGCTGGTACTACGGCAAAAGAATTCAAAGAAGTTGATTATAATGTAGTTGAATTTGCAAAAGAGTATCCTCTTCAAACTGCAATCATTGCTGGTTATGGAATAGGAAAAGGATTTAAATTCGCTAAGGGAAAACTTGGGAAGGTTGAATATTATGATGAACTATTAACGCTTCCAGCAACGAAAGCAAAAAGTCCTTATTCCATTGTTACTCGTCAAAAGATAATTGAAAAAGGTGGAAAGGTTTATGTTCTAAGAGATGTTAAAGGATTTTCACAAACCATTCAGGTTGGAAAGAGAACAATAGTTACAACAAGAATTAGAAGGTGGTTAGGATTAGATGCTGTTTATCTTGGAAATCCTTATGCTGAAATAGAAGCTTATAATAAAGCATTGAAGTTATTAAAAAGTCGTGGTGGATATACAGATGCACAAGCAAGGAAAATTTTAAGATTACGTCGTCCAGATTTTAAAGAAAATGTTTTTGAAGGACAAACTTTAGTTACTTATGGAGATGATGCAGTAACCATTGAATTAAAAGGAACACAAAAAACAAAGGACATTCTAGGAACACAATTTGATGATGTTCTTTTAAAACGAGATAGAGAATTAAAAAGAATTAAAATGATTTTATCTCCAACAGGAAAAGATGATGTCTATAGATTTAAACAAGAAATAAGAAAAAGTTTCTTAACAAAAGAAGGACGTGAGTTTCAAAAACTTAAACAAGCAGGGAAAACAACAGAATATTTTTCTGGCTATACAAGTTCAAAAAAAGTTGGTGATGTTTTCCTTCCAATGAAAAATGTTGATGATTTATTAATTGGAAAAGAATTTGAAGCTTATCGTGCAGCAAGTCTATCACAAAAGATTATTCCAAAAAGTAGAAGTATTACAGGACAAACAACAAGTGTTTTTGTTGAAAAAGGAGAACCAGCAATTAAGATTAGTTTTGACAGTTCTTTCGACGACGTAATAAAACTTAAAGGTTTTAAAGGGGGAGGGAAAAAGAGTTCACCACAATTTTTAGATGATATGTATAATCTGAAATTAGAAGAACAAGCTGTTTCCGCTGGTCTTTTAAAAGTTGTTAAGGGAACAACAACACTACCACCCAAAACAACTATCGTTGCTGGTGGTGGAAAAAGTGTTGTTAAAATAGATATACCTTTAATGGTTGGAGGAGCAGGGTTGGTTAATATTCCTGGTATAGGAGAAGGGACTTATGAAAGAAGCGTTGGTGGAATGGAAGTTAATGTTCCGAGGGGGATTACAGGAAGTGCTATTAAAGTAGATTTAGATGAGAAGATGGATGTGGGTATGAAGATGGGTTTAGATGAAGAACAGACAACTTCTGTAATTCCTACCTATGATGTAATTCAAGCAACTTTTGTAAGTCCTATTTCTAAAGTATCTCAAGCGACCAGTCCAGCCGTATCCCAAAGATTTGATCAAGCAACACTTCAAAAACCAGCTCAAGTGATTGCACTTGGAATCCCTATAGTTCCAATTCATCAAGTTCCACAACCACCACCTCCAACAAAAGTCCCACCCCCCCAAAGATTCTTTCCAAAGAAAAAAGCAACACCCTTAGCACTAGCAAAAAAAGAACAAGCCTATCACACTTATATTAAGAATAAAAAGATTTCTGATGTTCCACTTACAGAAAGAGATGCTTTGAACTTTGGAGGGTGGGTTGCTGATAATACTCTCGCCGCGCAATTTCAAATAAGGAAAACAAGGGGAAAGCCAAAGAAGTCAAAGTATGCTGTTCCAGGAATGAACTGGATGTCCACAAAAGGAAAGTTTAGAGGTTACCGAATTAAAAAGGGGAAAAGAATTCCAATGAAGGATAAGTATATTGAAAGAAAACAATTTAGATTGGATAGTTCTGGAGAAGTTAAAAAAATTCAAGTTGCTCGTTTCTTAGCTTCGCAGAGAAAACAAAGTTCTAAGAAACAAAACATTAATACTAATTTACAGAAAACGATTTTTGGAAAGTTAGGGTTTTAATTTATTATTTTCTTTTCTTCTTTATCTTAGGATGTCTACACTCAGAGGTTTTATTCCTTCCTCTTCCGCCTTTCTTCAAACCTTTTTGTGAGCCATCCTTTTTTCCATATTCTGTGTTTTCTTTATCCATTTTTTTGTTTTATTTATAATATTTAATTATTTGACCATAGCCAATGCTTGTTCTATAAGTTTGAGGTTTAGAAACTTCCTTTATTTTTCCTGCTTTAACTCTCCTTAAATATTCTTCGTGAAGTTTTGTTCTTGTTTGAGCTGTCCAATTTACTGCTTGGCTTTTTCCTTTAATGATTGCTTCCATTTCATCCTTCAAATCTTGATCACCGATTTCTTTAACTCCTTCAACAGATAAAGGGATTTGTGAAAATTTCGCAAACTTTTTTCTTACTATTCTTTTCATTTTTT
>Ga0307928_10003540_pt1 | contig 11902 bp, 20 predicted proteins | sample AceLakmetagen232_FD_201815 | JGI IMG/M metagenome (GOLD analysis project Ga0307928, IMG submission 201815) | Saline water microbial communities from Ace Lake, Antarctica - #232 | ecosystem: Environmental > Aquatic > Non-marine Saline and Alkaline > Saline | place: Antarctica: Ace Lake...
TTTTGATTGATTATATGATGGCTGAAAACTGTATGAAAAAATCAAAGGTATTTTCAATAAAACATGTCAATGAGATGGTCAGGGCTGTTTTTGACATACCGTCAGGCATTATTATCCTGTCAACTTTTTTGGAGGATTAAAATGATAATTCTTGGGGCAGGCATAGCAGGTACGGCAGCAGCAAATTATTTTTCACAGTACAATCCTTATGTATATGATAAGAGGGAGAAGGGAGAGGAAAGCAGTCATAAATCAATAATGAGAATAAGGGATTACAGGTTGGGCTATTGGCAGAGAGAGGTATGGAGAGGGCATTGAGTCTTTTCAACATGATAATGCAATGGACTGGCTTGATGAGGCTATAGAGGAGTGTGCTGATCAGTTACAATATCTTGTAGCTACTAAAATATTTATACAAGGGAATGAAGTAAAATGACAATAGCAGTAGATTTTGACGGTACAATTTGCAAGTATACCGGCTGGCCAGGGCACAAGCATGATTTTAAAGGATTGATACCTGGGGCAAAGGAGGCTTTGGATTTATTCAAACAGGCCGGTCATACTGTGATTGTGTATACTTGTAGATTAGAGATTAATGAGGTGTGGAATTATTTGGCAGATAATAACATCAGCTTTCATTTTCTTAATTATAACCCACAGAATATATTACAAGATTTGCACCCAGCTAAGATTGTGGCGGATGTATATATTGATGACCGGGGCATAAGGTTTAATGGATTGTGGAATACTGAGTTCATAAACTCTGTACTTAATTTTAAAGTGTGGTGGAAAAGAAGATGAGTAATTTTATACATATTCATTGTCACGATCAGTATTCATTGCTGGACGGTTTTGGGAGTCCAAAGGCTTATGCAAAGAGGGTTAAGGAGTTGGGCCAACCGGGGCTTGCGATTACAAATCATGGTAATATTGATGGGCTTATTAAATGGCAGCAAGCAGCAGATGAGGAGGGAATTGTGCCATTGTTTGGGGTGGAGCTTTATATTGTTAAGGATATTAATGAAAAGGAGGATGGAAAGGAAAGAAAGCACTGTAATGTTATTGTGAAAAATGATGTTGGCTTTAAAAATCTGAAAAGCCTCTTAACAATAGCTTGGACAAAGCACTTTTATAAAAGGGCAAGAGTGGATGCTGAGCTGCTATTGAAATATTGTGAGGGTTTAATTATTACATCAGCTTGTTCTTCTTCATTTATTACAAAAGGTTGGGGGATAAGCCTGTTGCGTGATTTGAAGGCTATTCTGAAAGGTGATTTATATTTAGAGGTTATGCCACATATTTATGGCGCTCAGGAAACTGCGAATGAGATAGCTGTTGAGCATTCATTAAAAGAGGGTATAAAGCTTGTGGCTTCAAATGACTGTCATTATGTCAACGATGGGGATGAAGAGGCTCAGGAAGTTTTATTGGCCATTCAAACAAAGAAGAAATGGAGTGATCCAAATAGATGGAAGTTTGATATTAAAGGGTTATATGTGAAGAGCTATACAGAGATGCGCAAGGCATTTTCTGTTCAGAAGATTCTAACGCCAATTCAAATAGCAGAATCGCTTGATAATACTATGGAGATATTTAACAAATGCCAAGAATTTCGGATAAAGCAGCAGGAGGTGGTTTTACCAAGCATTCCTGGAGTAAAGGATGGAGAAGATGATAACGCATTAAAAAGGCTGTGTAGAGCAGGGTTTAAGGCAAAGATATTGAACAAGATCGACGATGTTGATTTGATTGATAAATATATTGAGCGTTTAGAAGAAGAAACAAAAATTATTATCGGCCAGGGCTTTTGTAAATACTTTTTAATTGTTTGGGAGCTTATTGACTGGTGTCGCCACAACGATGTAATGACCGGGCCGGGAAGAGGAAGTGCCGGAGGAAGTCTTGTGTGTTATCTTCTTGGTATTACTACTGTTGATCCAATAGAGTTTAAGCTGCTTTTTGCAAGATTTATATCACCAGCAAGAATAGATTTGCCTGATATTGATATGGATTTTCAAGACAATAAAAGATACCTTGTTGTTGAGCATTTGCGTGAGGTTTATGGAAAGGATAGTGTTGCTGGCGTTTCAACTTTTATGACTATGAAAGGCCGGGGTGCTTTGAGGGATGTATCAAGAGTTTTTGATGTGCCTCAGGTTGATGTTAATAAAGCTGCTGAATCGATTGTTGTTAGGTCGGGAGGTGACTTCAGATCAGATTATACAATAGAGGATGCATTTAATACATTTGAGGATGGAAAGCGGTTCAAGAAGAAATACCCAAAAGTGGTTGAGATATCCATGAAGATGGAAGGCCAGACAAGAGGGAAGGGCCAGCATGCTGCAGCTGTTGTTATTTCTTCTGATAATTTAAGGGATGGCAGCTGTGCTTATCTTCAAAATGGGAGTAAGAATAAAGATGATTTAATGGTCAATTGGGATAAATTTGATATTGAGCATGTCGGCTTAATGAAGCTTGATATTTTAGGGCTGAATGCATTGACTGTTTTAAATGAAACAAGGAGGCTTGTTAAAGAGAAGTATGAAGTTGATATTGATTATGAAGCTTTGGAATTAACTGATGAATCAGTATTTGGTGAGTTTTCAGCAGGCCATACAGTAGGATGTTTTCAGTTTGGTTCATTAGGGTTGAGGAAGCTTTGTGTTGAGCTTGGGATTGACGATTTTATGACGTTGGTTCATGCCAATGCTTTATTCCGGCCTGGTACATTAAGATCTGGGATGGTACAGAAGTTTGTTGCAAGGAAGCGTGGACTTGAGGAGTTTGAATATAAACACCCGGAGCTTGAGAAATTGACAAGCAGTACATATGGGATTATTCTATATCAGGAACAGGTTATGCAATTTATGTATGATTTGGGAGGGCTTGGATGGCGGACTGCTGATACAGTAAGAAAGGTTATGAGCAAGTCACAAGGGGTAGAGCAGTTTAAGAAGTTTAAGAAGATGTTTGCCGCAGGCTGTGTTGAGAGAAAAACATTGAGCAAAGAGGTAGCAGAAGAGATATGGGATGAGCTTTCATCGTTTGGGTCATATGGATTTAATCTTTCACACGCTGTTGAATATTCAGTTATTTCATATTATGACATGTGGTGTAAGGTTAATTATCCGAAGGAATTTATTTGTGCTTGTTTGACAAACGGGGCGGAAGTGAAGAAAGTTGATGTTATTGAGGAGGCTATCAGGCTTGGTTTGGATGTACGTCCACCGAAGGTGGGAAAGTCTGCTGCTGAAGAATGGGTGGTTGATGAGGATGTTCTGTATTGCCCTTTTGTTGAGATTAAGGGAGTGGGTGCTGCTACAGCAAAGGAGTTTTCAGGAGAGGTTAAAAAGAAAAAGTCAACAGGATTTTTTGAGTTAAATGATGCGATAGCTGCTGCTGAGTTTACTGTTGGAAAGCCCAGGAAGAAATTAGATGCTGTTTGTGCATACGATGATGTTCAAATTACTGATGAAATGGCAGAGGAAATAGAGGAATATTTTGCTTTCAGCTTTTGCCGCAATCCAGCAAAAAAGTTTGATTCCATGATTAGGCTTATATCTACACAACTCAGCATATCAAAAATAGAGGATATTGACCACAGCAAGATTGATAAGACGTATTATTATTATTTTGGCCTTATGACTGAAATCAGATATAGCTATAAAACATCAGTTGATAAAACTTCTGATGAAAAAAAGGTGAATGCCATCGGCGGAGTTTATGGCAATTTAAAGGATGCAAATGACTTTTCTATGATAATATTTGATGGGAAAATATATAACAAAAAGAAGGATTTAATTGAACATTGTGGAGGGAAGTATGTACTTGCTGCTGCAAACCATCCTTGGAAAAAAACGAATATCAGCTGTAATAAAGTTTGGGATGAGGAGGAGTTAAATGCTGGTAAATTAAAGGGGCTCAGCTTGAGCCTTGCAAATAAATATAAATATACAGTAAGGCATAAGCCTCAAAATTGCTTGAAGTGTGGGCTATTGGATGAGTGTTCAGCACCAGTTGTTCCGTCAAAGGGAAGATATAATATAATGATTCTTGGTGAAGCACCAGGAAAGAATGAAGATGAAAATAGGGAAGGATTTGTTGGAAAGTCTGGGAAGCTACTTTGGAAAGAGCTTGATGGATATGGATATAAGCGCAATTTGTTTCACCTTACAAATGTGGTTAAGTGCTGGCCATCAGCTGATAAAACACCGACAGCACGCCAGATAAATTATTGTTCAGAATGGTTAGAAGAGGAGCTTAAAATTGTAAAGCCTTTTCTGATATTGGCATTCGGGAATACATCTATCAAGGCTATTCTGAAAGAGGATGGAGGTATTATGTCAAAAAGCGGTACTTGTGAATGGATTGATAAACTTGGGGCTTGGGTATGTTGGTGTATTCACCCGGCATCTGTTTTATATCATGAGGAGAATATGGAGTTGTTTCAGGAAGGAATAAAATGCTTTGCTGATCGGGTTGCTGTGCTTGGTGGTATAGAGGGGGATGATGATGAAGTTATTTACTGATTTTGAAATAGATATTGATTATGATGGGAAGTGTAACCGGTTTGAGCTTTTAGGGATGTTTAATTATCATGAGGAGAATGATAAGTTTAAATATACAATTCACGAATTATGTAAATGGATGCATAAAAGAGCTACATTTAGAGGAAGGACATCAGAGGAAAGAGAAAGGCTGAGGAATATAACTGATGATGATATCATAGTTATGGCCCATGAGTTTAGAGTTAGTGGCGCAGTTGTTATATTAGGGGATGAAGGTGATAGGATGACATATAGGCCTGTCGATAAGTTTAAGTATATCAACAGTTATGATAGCCCAAGTGGTGCGCCAGAGGCATATGAGAAGTTTTGTGATGATTATAAGGATTATTATGAACGCTTTGAATATGATCAGGTTGGTGTTAAAAAGAGGGAATATGATCCATTAGGAAGGTTTAAATAATGTCAGTTAATACAAAGCGGTGTTACTACGAAGTATGGGATAAGGAGGAGCATAAAATGGTGTTTTGCGGAAAGAAAGCCGTGGATTTGCTTTGGGTGGGTGGCCACGATGTAGATTTTAGGGCTGGCGGATTAGGTGGTGGGGTTCCATTATGTGCTGAACATCTACCGGCGGTGAAGCTTGCTATATTTAATAAGGAGAAAAAAGATGACGTTGTATAATAAATATAGGCCAGACAATTTTGATGATATGGTAGGGAATAAGGAAGCGATTGGTGTGTTAAAAGGAGTGTTGAGTAAACAAGATCACCCCCATGTATTTTTATTTAGTGGCCCATCAGGTACAGGCAAAACAACCGCAGCAAGGATTATGGCAAAACAGTTGGAGGCCAGTGAGCTTGATATTCGTGAGATAAATAGTTCATCCAATCGGGGGATAGATACAGCAAGAGATATCAAAGAGCAAATGAGAAGGATGCCTCAGGTTGGTAAACATGTTGTTTACATTATTGATGAGGTTCATAAGGCAACACCGGATTTTCAGAATGCTATGTTAAAGCCATGTGAGGATACTCCAGAACATGTATATTTCTTCTTTTGTACAACTGAGCCAAAGAAGCTTATTCCTCCATTGCGCAATCGGTGTACTAAGGTACAGATGAAATCATTACCGGCGGAAAGTATTTTGCTGGTGTTGAGAAGGGTGAACAAGTTGGAGAAGTTGGAAATAGATAATGATATGTTATTAGATATTGCAGATATATCTGAGGGCAGTTCCAGAAATGCGCTGGTGTTGTTAGAGAAGGTTGCGTCAGTAGATGAATGGGCATTGCGCAATACGATAATAATGATGGGTGTACCTAATCAGGATGATGCTGAGACCATTGAGGTGTGCCGATATTTGTTGGATAAGAATAAAGGGTGGGCCGATATAGCACCGTTGTTAAAAAAGTTGAAGGATGATGGGAAATTGAGTGAGCCAGAGTCAATCCGGTATATGGTGTTGGGATATATGAGTACTGTGTTGTTGGGAGGGAAAAAGAATCTGAGGGCAATAGCAGCATTGGAAGCGTTTGCTGAGCCTACATATAATACGGGGGTGAGTGGAATAATTTTAGCTTGTTTATCTACAATATTGTAATACAGAAGGTTATAATATATACATATAGATTAAATTATTTAAGGAGAAGAAAAATGGAAGAGCTGAATGCACAGGAAATTGAGCTTTTGTTGGAGGCAGTAGATAGCCATGAATGTAGTGGTAATGCTGGACGTTTACAGGGCCATCTGATGGGGGCTTTGTTGGGTAATTTTTTGCCAGAAGAAGGCCAAGCAGAGCTGGAAAAATATCAAGTAGATTTGGATTTGGAAGTGGAACAGAAACAGGCTGACATAAAGGAGTTTGGAATACTTATCAAATCTAAGCTTGTTATGATGAAACATAGTACAATTGTAAGCAATCAATTGTCTAAATAAATACAATTAAGTAAGGAGAAGAATGATGACATCAAGGGAAATTGCGAGACAAGAGGGAGTAACGTTTAGCAAAGTGTATGGAGCCGTTAAAGAGCTGGGTATTGAAAAGGTTGCAAAACCTGGGCCAAAAGGGAATAATTTTGATGTAAAAACGACAAACAAAATTATCAATGTAATACAGGGTAAAAGCAGAAGTTTGCCGAAGAAGAACAAACAACCAAGCAGCGGTGACGATGGCCCAAAAACTGTGGAGGGGGTAGAAATTGTCTGAGCGATTGTTTTCTAATGAAGTGAAAGTGAATAAATATCAGTTACCAGAAGAGTCAGCCGATCATGCGGGCTTGTATCATTATTGGGCCAACGCTCTGGCTGATGCCAAATCCGACCTGGATGATGCTGTGGATAAGTTGAAGTATTGCTTGGCAAAAACTGAAATGGATATCCGGGATGATTGGGACAAGTATTCAGATTCAAAGCTAACAGAAAAAGGGGTTGCAGCAACATTGGAGATATCTAACACCGTGACAAAGGCTAGGGATTATGTGAGAGAATGCCAGCGGAATGTTAACACATTGATAGCAGCTGAATCAGCTATGCGCCACCGGAAGGATATGATTGACAACTTGACTCAATTGCTGATCAAAGGTTTTTATGCAGCCCCTGATGGCGGGAAAAAAGAGGGTTATACAGAACAAACTGGCAGTGATGTGCGAAGTACTTTGAATAAAAAGGAGAAGAGATAATGGACGACATAGAGGTTGTTCAAGTAACATTCAGACGCAAGTTCAATTTGGGAAATTATGAAACAGAAGATGTGGAATTGGTTGCTACAGTAAAGGAGGGGCAAGACCCAATAGAGGTGTTGGCAAAGTTGGATAAATACACTGTTAAATATCGACAGTATCAAGAAGCTAAGTAAGGAGAAGAAATAATGGCGAGAAAAAAGACTGGATTAAGTGCACGGCTTAAAAAGAGCTATGCTGACAAAGACAAGGGTTCAGGCCAGACAGCATTTGATTGGCAGAATGTTGAAGGGGAAGTGAAATTTTACAAAATGAAGGAAGGCAAGCACCGGCTTAATATTGTACCGTATGAGATCAAAAGCAAGCAGCATCCCCTGGTAAAATCGGGTGATATGGAAATTGGACAGCAGGATTATCTCATGGATGTTTACATTCACCGATCTGTTGGGCCGGGTCAGGCTGATGTGATATGTCCCAAGAAGAATTATGGCAAGCCGTGCCCAATCTGTGAACAGGCAGATAAGTATAAACAGGATGGAAAACAGAAAGAGTTTGGTCAGCTGAAACCCAAGCGGATGGGGTTTTATAATGTGGAAGATATCCGTGACCCGGATAAGGGGTTACAGGTATTGGCAGTGAGTCATTATCTGTTTGAGAAAGAGCTGATTGATGAGGCCAGGGCAGAATCGGATAATGGAGACATTTTGAACTTCCCTGCTATTGAAGATGGAAAGGTGGTGGTGTTTAGAGCAGCATCAGCTTCTTTTGAGGGCCATGACTATTTTGAGTTTAAAAGCTTTCAGTTTCTTGATCGGGAAGATGAACTGGAGGATGATCTTGTTGAAGCAGCTATCAGCTTTGATGAAATAATGAAGGTTTTGTCCTATGATGACATAGAGAAGGTGCTGTGGGGAGAGGATGAGGATGACGAAGATGAAGATGAAGATGAAGAGCCTCCCCCAAAGAAGCGGAAGAAAAAACCTGTGCCTGTAGAGGATGAAGATGAAGATGATGAAGAAGAGGATGAGCCTGAACTGCCCAAAAAACGGAAGAAGAAACCGGCACCAGTGGAAGAAGATGAAGAGGATGAGGTTGAGGATGCTCCATCCCCAAAGAAAAAAGCACCGGCTAAAAAGAAGAAACCGGCGGAAGATGATGATGACAATCCGTGTCCCAGCGGATATCAGTATGGCAAGGACTGTGATACCAAAGATGAATGTGAAGAATGTGATAAGTGGGGGGCTTGTCTGAAAGAGAAAAACAAATCAAAGAAGTAGAATGGAAAAGGATAAAATAAAACAGTGCTGCCCCACGGGGGTGGCACTTCAACATTGTAGGTTAAGAGGCTATTCCGTTACCAGACAAGGTTTGTGTTATATCGGTATGCGGTATAATATTATGTTTTGGGATGATAAGCATTGGCATTTTGACAAAGCTAAGTTGGATAATTATATAACAGATGCAAAGCAGCCGGTACCAAAAGGTTATATTACAGTTAAACAGGCGGCAGAAGTTATAGGTAAAAGTATTAGTTTTGTATATAGCTGGCTTGATTCAGGCCGTTTAAAATCGAAAAAAATAGGGGCAGGGAGAGGTATGCAATATGTCAGTGAAAGTGATATCAAAAAAATCAATGACGAACATTCGGGAAACAATAAATAAACCGAAGGGGAAAGAGGGGCTTAGGCCATATATTAGTACAGGTTCTGATCTGCTGGATATGGTGGTTGGGGGTGGAATTGGCATGGGGTTTCCTGCTGGAAGGATAGTAAATATTGTAGGAGACAAATCATCAGGTAAAACATTCATAGCTTGTGAGTTAATTGCTGCAGCGTATAACAAATATAAGAAAAAACTAAAATGGGAGTATGATGATTGTGAATCCGGTTTTGGGTTCAATACTCAGGCTTTGTATGGTATTGAAATAATGCCGGAGAAGGCATCAGACAGACATCATTCAGACACGGTGGAGGATTTGTATTGTAATATCCGGTCATTTAAAGAGAAATTAAAGGCTGGTGAATTGGGTATTTATGTTGTGGATTCCTTGGATGGACTTAGTTCAGAGGAAGGAGAAAAGCTGGCCAATGAGCGGTATAATGCTTACCAAAAAGAAAAGGAGTTTAAGCAGGGAAGCTACAAGATGGGCAAAGCCAAATATTTATCACAGGAGTTTTTTCCACAGCTGGCGGATGAGTTAGAAGACAAGAACATATTGCTGGTAATAGTATCTCAGGTGCGGGAGAATATTGACCCCATGAGTTTTGAGAAGTATACCAGGGCAGGAGGCAAAGCTATGGACTTTTATTGCTATACGGTACTTTGGCTTGCTCAAGTGGGAAAAGTCACGCAGAAGGGCCGAGTCACCGCTGTAAGGGTAAAAGTCAGGACAACCAAGAGCAAGACACCCAGGCCATACCGGGAAGCATATGTGTCATTGATATTCGATTATGGGTTGGATAATATCAGTTCAAATATAGACTTCCTTTTTGACTTTCTCACTCCCACCGGGCAGATAAAGAAGGATGCCAAAGCATCATGGTCAGGCAATCAACAGTTGACACTGGATAATCTGCATGGATTTATGAAGCAATTTTGGCCTGATAAAACGTATTTGACAACTATAACTAGAGCTAGTTTGGTAAAGTTAATTGAGGGGGAGGGGGGCGATAAAGTGAATAGTCAGTTTGAAAGCGAGTTTATGGGAGATATGAAAAGAGCAGAATTGATATCAATGGTTGAATCAGCAGACTTGGAATCAGAATTAACAAAAAGGACGGTGGCAAAATGGGAGATGATAGAGGCAAGCATCAAAACAAATCGGAAGAGGAAATATGCCGACAGCAAATGAAGGATGTTTTCAGGGTAACAGAACAGGAGCTGTTTGAGCTTTGGAAGGAATATAACAAGAAGATTCATGTGGGATTTTCAGCACGAATCATAACCCATATGTGGCAGAAGAGTACCAGCAAGAAGAATACCAAAGCCATCGATTATTTTACTGCTATAGGGCTTGAATTATTTAATAAGACTTATTTGGAGGTTGTAGGTGGCAAGTAAATGGATTTGTTTCAGCGATGATGAAATGGACTTGATTGATGTATGGGCCAGTTTATCGGATGATAAGAGATTAGCAGAGGCTATAATCAGGAAGGTTAAAAAGGTAAGGAAGCGAATAACCGTATCATCAGCAAAAGGAAAGGGCCGGGAATTGCAGAAATGGGCGTGTCGTAGAATAGCAGATCTGTTGGAAGAGGATTATGACCAGCAAGATGATCAGAGCCTTATTCATAGCCGGGAAATGGGACAGGCAGGGGTGGATATTGTATTGAGAGGATTAGTCCAAAAGTGGTTTCCATTCTCTATTGAGTGCAAAAGTGCTGAATCCCTCAATTTGAAAGCTACAGTGGAACAGGCAAAAGCAAATACTGTTAAAGGCACAAAATGGTTGATATTTCATCGGAGAAAAAGCCTGGCTGGTACTATGGTAATAATGGATGCTGAGACGTTTTTCGATGTTGTTGGTACAGATGTAGGTATGAGAAGGCAGATGTTTCCAAGGCCGGTATATTTAGAATGTTTGGCTTCTGAAAGTGAGGAATAGAATGAGTAAAAGAGAGCATATAAAACGGATGTTTATTATCAGGCTGCTGACTTGGTTATTTGGATTTGTATTCTTGGCAGTAGCTGTTGTGATTGAATTGGTGTATTTGATTCCTGCCGTCCCAATTATGGATTCCAGCTATGTCCCGAAAGTGGTTGCTATTTACCGGTTAGCGATTGTGGCATTTACTATTCTGTTGTATGGAGTGGCTTGGGTTGTCCGGGGCGTTTATAGTGATACAAAAGATACCATGCTGGCTGATATGGGAGATATAGAACTGGCAGTATTACAGGCCAAAATTGAGCAGGTGCTGGAAGTTAGAAGGAAGGAGAAAAGCTGATGAAAAGCAAATGGATTGATTGGAAAATAGCAATCGAAAAAGTATTGAAAGATAAAAACATGGAGGATGCTGATATCAACTATATTGGTATTTCTCTAATGATGGGCCAAACAGAGATTGACGTAAATATCCATCTGATGGAAGATAATACGATATGTCTTTATTAAGGAGAAAATCTGATGAAAAGATCAAAGATTAAGGAATTGAAAGAGGAGTTGTTTAATGCTCAGCAAGCTTTATTAGGGGAAGGAATACGATATATGGAGTTGGAATATAAGCGTGTAGAATTGGAAAGGATAGCTAAGGCAAATGAAAATCATAAAGTTGCACAGATGCTTGAGGCGTTGGAAGCAGCGATTGAATGGATCGAAGATGACAGGGCCGATGACGACACAATTGCAGAGCAATGGTATTGGAAAGCCGTCGATGCAATCAAAGCCACAAAGGAGGTCGAAGGTGGCGATGATGTTAAAAGATCAGCCCTTGTGGTTGGTGATAAATAATCCTTATACAACTTTGTGCGTTCCAAGATATATGGAAAAGGGTAAAACACCCACTGATAAGAATAAATGGTCAGACCGGGAAACCGCATGGTTGATAAGGTTGCGAAAGAAAAGAGTTTCAATCAAGGATGCAGCTGCAATTATGGATAGGACTGTTGGAAGCGTAAAAGGCAAAATAACAAAGTTGAGAGAAAGCAGGGATTTATTATGATGGGTGAAAATATCATCAAGGGGTAAATAGGATGAATAAAGCAGAGTTTCAGAAAGCA
>Ga0307928_10003541_pt1 | contig 11901 bp, 10 predicted proteins | sample AceLakmetagen232_FD_201815 | JGI IMG/M metagenome (GOLD analysis project Ga0307928, IMG submission 201815) | Saline water microbial communities from Ace Lake, Antarctica - #232 | ecosystem: Environmental > Aquatic > Non-marine Saline and Alkaline > Saline | place: Antarctica: Ace Lake...
GCTAAACTAATTGTGATTTAACTTCTTTTGCTGCTACTTCTTTTGCTACTACTTCTTATACTTTTTCTTCTGCGATTTTTTGGTGTTATACTGCGTCTTTTTGTTTTTGTTTTGACAGGACTGCCACCGTAGTAATATCCGCCCCTTTTATTCATGCTTCCACCTCTTGTTGTTGTGGACGCTGTTGTGGACGCTGTTGTGGACGCTGTTGTGGACGCTGCGCCTGTGCCCTGGACTGTGCTTCTCACTCGTCTCTGTCTTTCTAATGCCCTATTATCTGATTGTGTTGCTGTTGCTGCTGCTCCGGTGCCACCTGTCCCTCCTGTGCCACCTGTCCCTCCGGTGGCACCTGTCCCTCCGGTGGCACCTGTCCCTCCGGTGGCACCTGTCACTCCAGTCCCATCAGTTGGACCATCTGTCCCTCCGGTGGCACCTGTCACTCCAGTCCCTCCTGTGCCACCTGTCCCTCCGGTGGCACCTGTCACTCCAGTCCCATCAGTTGGACCATCTGTCACAACGTTCGGATTATCACTTTGATTTATCGTGTCAGTCAAATCATTAATAGCCCTTTGAATATCCTCACGAGTTGGGGCATCATCTAACGCTGCACTAATACGCCCAACAGAAGTGTCCATGTTTCGTTCTGAAGCGTTTACAGCAGCTAATACCGTATCTAGGTCTTGTCTTCCGGACGCCAACCGAGATAATAATTCAATTGCCCGTCGCATAACGGAAATAGATTCCTGTTGTTGTGTGTGTATATTTGCAATTCTTTCTAACAAGTCTTGGGTGTTGCCTTTTAAATCATTCATACCTGTAAGAACCGAAGTAATATCAGTAACAGAAGCAGGCATATATAATTATAATGAGAAAACATTATAGCAAATTCTCAATATCATCTCTTAAACGTTCTATTTGTGTTTGCAATTCTTGTTGCTGTATCTTACTTTGTGCTAGTATTTCTTCACTTTGTCCTACATTTCCTGAAATTTCACTAATATACTTTGAAATTAGTTCAAGTGCAGCGGCTTGTTCCATTTTTTGTTTTTTAATAATAGAATGATATTTATAATAATCCTCTGCAACACTCATCATCCATGTGTTTTCTTTATTTACTTGTTTAATTTCACGAGTTTTATCTATTAAAAATGATTTCCGTTCTTCTAAAACTTGTCTCAATACATCAATATTTTTATCTCTTGCTGCTAAATTCATATATATTTATTTAAATATATATTTATTATTATTGACAAGATGTAATAAATAAAATTGGTATAAATAATCTCTCTTAATAATATTATATGACTAGTATTATCAATAAGTCAGAACCGTTGCTATGTAAAGAATATAGTCGATTTGTAATGTTTCCTCTTATCTACAAAGATGTATGGGAAATGTATAAAAAACAAGTCGACTGTTTTTGGCGGACAGAAGAAGTAGATTTGTCTAAAGACTTGGCACATTGGCAACAATTGAATCATGATGAAAGGTACTTTATAAAACATATTTTAGCATTTTTTGCAGCGAGCGATGGAATTGTTTTAGAAAATCTTGGTATGCGTTTCATGAGTGAGGTTCAGATTTCAGAAGTAAGAGCGTTTTATGGATTTCAAATTGCGATGGAAAATATTCATAGTGAAATGTATTCGTTGCTAATCGATACATATGTAAAAGACACGTGCGAAAAGGATACTTTATTTCGTGCGGTGGAAAACTTTCCGTGTATCAAAAAAAAAGCAGAATGGGCGATTAAATGGATACATGACAAAGAATCTGATTTTGCGGCTAGACTAATTGCGTTTGCGTGTGTTGAAGGTATATTTTTTAGTGGAGCATTTTGCAGTATATATTGGTTAAAGAAACGCGGATTAATGCCTGGTCTAACATTTAGCAACGAACTTATTAGTAGAGACGAAGCTCTACATACAGAATTTGCGGTTATGTTATTTAATAAACTAGAACATAAACCCGATAAAAATATAATTAAGGATATTATTCGTGAAGCAGTTAATATTGAGAAAGAATTTATTTGTGAGGCTTTACCGTGTCGATTGATTTCTATGAACGCAACACTTATGGGTCAGTATATTGAATTTGTTGCAGATAGATTATCACAACAATTGGGGTGTAATCAAATATATGGTACAGCAAATCCGTTTGATTTTATGGAAATGATTTCCATAGAAGGAAAAACCAATTTTTTTGAAAAACGCGTAGGTGAATATGCATTAGCGAATACTTTTCGAGACGAAAGTGTGTTTGATCTGGATGGTCCATTTTAAAACTATTTATAGTTGAGAATATACGTTTTTAGAAGCTTTATTTTGTAAAAACCATTTTAATTTTTTATATACATTTAAAATTAACAACGCTATGTAATACACCAAATATGGGAATACAAACAAACTAATAGGGATTAACCAACCTGTAATAGTTTTCCATTTAGATTTTGAAACGAATGGGCTCATGTATAAAAATACTAATGCGAACAAAATGTAAATCCAAAACAATAGTTTTTTAACTGTGAGGAGCCAACCTTTCGCCCAATCTTCATAAACAACTTTACGGTCATTTGTTTCCACCGAAGCAACATCTTCATCTACTAATTTTAGTAATTTTGTATTTTCAGCTAATTTAATTTGTAAAAGTTCTTTCATATGCGTCAAACTTTTAGTTTCACCATCATAATCTGAATTTAATGCTTTAATTTCATTCATAACATCTTTATTAGAGTCTAATGCATTTTTTTGCGCGGTTTCGGCAACCCCGGTATATCGTTTAAACATCGTTTCTGTGTATCCATCAACACCTTCGTATGCGATTAAATAATTTTTTTCCGCATCAAAAGTAGTTTCTGGTGCATTTTTTTGTGAAGTTTTAGCTGCTTTCCATGTTTCACGCAACTCATCTATTTTTTGTCGTTTTTGACAATCAGAGTCACAAGTTAATTGATTATTTAAGTTTGCATATATTGCGGTTAAACCGGACTGGTCTTGGCCCGACATTTGTTGTGTATTTGTTTGTATTTGTTGTTGTATACTACTAAGTTGGTCACCAGAATAATTTGAAGAAGATGTATTAAATTGATTTTGTAGGGTGTTAGATGTCATATTTTCTTATATTACAAACAGAAGAAATTATCTGGCAGATACTTTTACATAATTATAAGTATTTTCACTATATGGTTTCACAACTGTTTTACTTTTTTTAAAAGGACAAGGCGTTGTAGGTACTTCTACATAAGACACCGCAGTACGACCGGTTGTAAAACCTTCCAAAGAACTGCTAGTAGTAGGACGGTCTAATTTTCCTATACCACGCTCACATTTACTTGTTTCGCTATCATAATACATTCCTGTTGAACAACATTCCGCGCCAATACAACCCAAACCAAGTGTGTCTGTAAAAGAGCTTAAATCACTTAAATCACCTTCTAGTTGTTCTTCGTCGTACTCAATTACAGTTGGGTCAGTAGCATCCGGGTCCCAAACCCAATCAAACTCGTCATAATTCATATTATTTCTAGAGGATAAATTTAATGCTCGTTTTATAATAATAAAACCACCGACAACTATAATCAATCCAATCAACCCATTTGCAATATTTGTCGGTAAAATATTTTTTTTTGAAAGTATAGCTAAAATTAGAAGGGGAATACATACCAAGATGATAAGTTTCATTAATCCGCTTTGTGCCTGATATTTTGACGCATAATAAGTATTAATTTCAACCATACGCATTTTATTATCTTTATTAGAAGTTAGATGATTAAAATTTGATTTAGTATTATTCAATTCTGTTTCCATAACGCCGGTAGTGGTCAACTGGTCCACTAAATCAATTCTACTTTGAGCTACTCTACCTTGCGTACTTTTAAACAACGAATCTAATTCGCTGAACATCGTCATTCTCATAGTAGATAGTTCATTTATCTTATTTACGATGGATTCTTGTTGCGTAGTGGAACCAGACGAAGCTTCTAATTGTGTGTATAAAGAAGACTCCATTTCTTGTAGCTGTTTAATATTTTTCAAAATAGATTCTTGTCTATTCTCTGATTGTGTAAGAGTATTATCAGATAATACCGCAGTTGTTGCCATTATATATATATTACTAGACAAGATAATATAATTAATTATTATCTGGTTGCCTTAATACCAGCAAGAACAGCTATAGCTGCAATCGCAGTCCATCCCATAAACTTAATATTTTGCGAAATCATTTCTAAATTAGTATCATCTTCCATTGCATTTACACTTATTAACTGTGTCTCTGTATTTTCGATGTCTCTTACGGTTTTATTATATTGTCTTACATCTTTTTCATTTTGTTTAAGGGAGCACGCCATTTTTTTATCCAACGTATTATTTTCTTTATTCAACATACTCATATAACTGGAAACTTGAGAGGCGGCATTTCCTAATTCTTTTTCTCTTATAGAGAGTTCTTTTAACTGTGTTGCGGTTGCCTCTCCTAACTGACATAATGTAGTTGGTGACATACTATCTCCAGAGTCTACCAATCCGTTATAGATGTTTCCGGTAGTTGCAACTACATCGTCACCGCAAGAGTTTGAATTCGCAATTTGGTATTGTCTTACATACATTTTTGCGTTATCACTTAGCATTCTATTTGGATTATATGGAAACATGTTTGTTTTTCTTTTAATTTCACATTTTTGTTCCTCTTCATTATGTATAAATCCGTAACATTTATCTATTGCACTGCATTCTAATTTACAATCGTCTAAGTCGGAATTAGATATAACTTTAATAGAAGGTGTGGATTGGTCGTAATTACCTGCATCAATATATTCATCACCAAGACTTAACATACTAGAAGGATATGATTTTTTATTCATATTACTATCTGCGTAAATCACTTTACCTACACCGGGATTATCTAATACACCATCTTGCATAGAATAAGTCGCTCTCATACCAGATTTATTTGTGATAAATCCATCTTCTCCCGGATTTGTAGATGGTGCGGTTCCTGGTTTGTTGCACGCCCACGAAAAATACACGATATTTAATTGTGTTACACCACTATTTGTACTACACCTCAAAGCACAATTTCCAGATGGAGAGCCTATAAATTCATTTGTCAAGAGATATTCACCTGTTTTCAAATAATTTCTGCCATATTTCCCATTTGACGCAGCGTATTCCGATAATATGATACCCACTAAGGATGTTCCACTTTGATATATTGCATTTCCGTCACCATTTGTTAATGTTAGATTTCCGTCATCGCCTAATGTAAGTACACCCTCTCTACACTTATCATTTTCACTAGAACAATCAAATACAGCGGTTTTACTCGATGCTTCTCCTGGAATGTCTACTATTTTTGGTGTTGTTCCAGGACTGCAAGTATAAGTAGCGTAGTATTCTTTTGGACATCCTTGTGCTGGGTCTGTAGTAAAGGATACCAACAAGCTACCAGTAGTTCCATCACCGGTTGAATCTATACTCTTTTGAGTAGTATCCAACCAATTATTCACGGGAACACTCCATGGACCTTTTGAATTGTATGTGATTCCATTACAGTTTCCGCCGTACGTTGATGACTTCAAACTTATTCTAGACCCGTATGTAGGATCACAATTATCAATACCATCCATATCTGTTTTTATTTGTGCGTTTTTTACATTCGAGCCAAAATTACTTACACTCCCCGAAACAGTTCCAATAGCGATTTGTCCGTTGTTCATAATTCCTGCGGCGGGTAATTCTGAACTAGATGGTGATAGTTTTGTGGTTTCATATATAACTTTACTAGTTTGCATTAAGTAACCAGGTTTAAGATTTTTTTCAATATCTATGGTGCTCATACCTGGTTTAGACGTAAAACAAGAATACGAATTATCGGTTTCTGAACCTATAAAATAAGTACTTGCACCGGTATCTGCAGCGCGTGTTTGACAATTGAGTAATATATCAGATGATGATAAACCAGTAAGATCATCCTGTTTTGTGAAATAATCACCTGTACTGTCAAAACACCCCAACCAGTTTGCTTTGTTTTCTGCGGGTTCGGATGCCCCAAGTATTTGAAAATTAACAGATGAAGGCGCACAACTCTGATTCATAGTCATAGGAGTACCTACAAACATGTCTGGCGTTGTCCCAAGTGTTTCTCCTACACTCTTATAGTTTTCGCTTGTAAACTCTACATCTGTAACACTAGAAGGACATCCATTTTTTCCTTTTATAGAATCAAGAATATCCGTACTGCTCACGTACATAAACGTATTTTTATCTGTAACATAACCGACCACACCGTTCGACATTCTTATCAAAGAGTTTTGTAATGAACTGCCGCTACTATTATTTATGAATGTATTTGTATCATCCATAAGTTGTTTTTGGGCTATGCTATATTTACTAACCGCTTTATCTAAATTTCCACTAAGTTTATCTATATGTCTATCTTCACGTATATTTTCTTTATTTACTTTATTTGAACCAAACCCTGTAAACCCTTCTATATGTGTACCACCATCACTATATGTATTTTTTGTACGTTTGCCTTTTTGCTCTTGTAATTCTAGATAAATGCTCCCTTGCTTTAGAGATACATCCATATTAAAATCTAATATATAATGTGATTTTAATATTGTTCCTAATTTATAAATTTATTTATTAAAAAATAGATGATTATGCCTATAATTATAGCGAGAATTGCTGTATCAAGTAAACTATCATCTTTAGTTAGTATAGTTTTGATCGTTAATCCTGCTACTGCTATACCAACTAATACTAATATAATAAATTGTAAATAATTTGACTGTTGACTTGTTTCTGTAGTACTAAGTTCGCCATCGATAGTATTAAGTTCATCTTGTAAATTTTTTACATCTCTCTGTTGACATTTTACTTGATTCGCTATTTTTTTTAAACGGGGATTTTGTATCGTCACTAATTCTTGATCGAATGACCCTTCTTTTATTATTTTAGCTAAAAGTGTCTGTCCGTTTGAGACTTTTGTCTCAATCAGATTATTTATTGTTGTAAGTTCTGCAAGATTTTTTGCCGCATCGGTGTACTGTTTAGATACAATATTTTGTATGTATGTTGAGTGTCCGGATTTATATGCTTTTATTAGCATATTTATTTCAAATTCAATCGTTTTTAGTTTCAAAATACTTGGATAATGACTAATATTAGAACGGGTCATATATTATAATACAAGATTTCAATTTGAAACTTTACTCCATAGCCATCTTACTATAATAAACAAAAAAATTAATGCAAATATCAATCCTAATATATCACCAGCTTTGGATTGAGAAGACACGAATGCATGAGCGGTAAGGCTTATTACCGTTAATAACAATATAAACCATACAATCATATGGGCGTACTGCAAGCGTTTATTTAGATTAGTATCTTCTTGTTCTGCGTCAATCGTTACAAGACTCTTATTAATATTATTTAATTGGCTTCTGTCATTGGTAACTTTATCAATAGTTTGTCCTAATTGTTGTTGTGTTTCAGACAACGCACCTTGTAGCGCATTATCCTCGTTTACCATATATTGTAATTTTTCAGATAACTGTGTTGAAATAGACAATAATTCATTATTTTGTTTCATCAACTGGTCCCATATAGCTGGGTCAATATCTAACTGCATACATGTATCTGTTGATGTCATATTGCCACCATTAGGAATAGCATTATATTCCTCGTCTTTAAGAGAAACCACGTCTACATCACACGATGGAGATTTTTTTTTCCATAAAGTAGAGGAATATATGTGTTTGTACCCTTTTATATCAACCCATGCATACTCGTTTGTAGTTGAATTTTTGATGTTTTTACCTGCTATACTACACGGCTGTCCTTGTCCCATATCTGGTCCAGTATGGAAGGTGTTATATGTAGTTGTATCGACTGTGATAGCATCGGTAGGACACGATGCATTATTATTTGACCACGCATCTGTAGAATATTTATGGGTAAATCCATAATTATTAATATATGCATAATTGCCATCACTAGATGTAATCGCTTGTCCAAAATATTGTTGGATTTGTTTGTCTGTTTTATTACTAGCGAGAACAGATTCACTAAATAATTTATATGTTGCGTTATATTTTGTAAGTGCGGTGTTAAACTTATCTTCTAATTTAGATATATCATCCTTTGGTCTAACGGTTGTCCGTACTTTTGGCGATGATACATCCATCGCTTCAATAACACTTCCTACCCCTGGAATACCTGTATTTTGTAATGCATTCAAATTAGGTATTTCTTTTCTAATATAGTGTCTGTTATAGTCATTTAATGTTTGTCCTTGACGTAATGATGGGTCGTTTTCTACTTGTGTATCTTTATTTGGGACAATCCCGAGGTCATTCAAAAAACTTAAAAATCTCATGTGCTATACAATACCAATAGAAAATATACGGTTTACATTACATAGTTGTTTTAAACTTATATAGCCCGACACCTAACCCACAAATAGAAAAAAACATTATCCAATTTTGTAAAAGAGTAAAATTATATAATTCCCGTGAATCTTGAAACATTCCATCTGCTCCTTCTTTTCTATCATTCAAATTATCTACATGTTGCGATAATTCATTATTGTCTTTATCTAATTTTTCTATTTGGGTGATTATATTGCTAATAGAAGCATCTACCGTATGGATGTCTTGTTCGATATTGTCTCGTAAAAGAAAAATAGAACTTCTTGTTTTATCAGTTGCACCTTGTTCTTCTGAAAGTTTTTTGGTATATGTTGAAATATCTGGATATGTTTTTGCGTAAGGAAATGTTGAAGACATTTCTTTAAGATTTATAGTAAATTCGGTATCTAATTTCTTTATTGTATTGGAATAGTATTGAGGGGAATGTTTTGTTGCCATGCTATATATTATGCAGAACAAATTCTATAGAATGGAGCAAACACCGCCGTTTTACTTGGACGTAAAATCTCACAAATTTCCCCTGGACGTATTCCAATTGCTTGTGCAACCGGGCTAAATCTAGATATATCAGGTAGCTGCGTATCGTCCATAATATTATATTTGGACTTTATCTCTTGGGCTTCATTATCACTTAAAATACGATGCGACGGTACAAGTGTATGATTTAATATGTTAAATTGAAGTGATGGAAGTCCAAATACAGTAATCAGATATTGATGCTGCGACCATATCTGACGAAGATTTTTTTCCATAGAGTCATTTGCAATATCCCTCCCGATGACAATCAATTCATCTGTTTTTTTAAGCACGCTATCTAATGTAAATAAATCATCAATAAACTCCATAATATTATTACCGCGCAAAGTTTTACCTAAATGATATTTTATGTATGCAGTTCTATCCGAACGAGGATTTTTAACTAACATATCTAATTGGTCATTTTGTAACATAATATGAACTTGAGATACCGACTGATCTTCGTAATTCGATACATCATATCCACGAGTTTTCAATATAGAAAGCAAATTAATCCTGCTTTTCACGATTTGAAGTACAAGTCCGCTTTGTGCCATAGTTATACTATAACTAAGTATTTTTAAACAATTTCATTTTTTTAATTATTTAGTTAGTTATAGTAACAACTTTTTTTTCTCCTCCTCCTTCTTTTTTGGATTCATCCGTGGGTTTTGGTGGTGGTTCGTTAAACAATATACCCGTATTATTATCTATAGCTATCTGTGATTTTTGCGCCATATCGTTTTTTGCATCATGAATGGTTAAAAAAACACTATCCGCGCCGGTATTTAAACTAATGGTATCTTTTAGTATAGATGTATTTTTATTGTTCCCACCGGTTTTTACATCTGTCGACGGTGCGTCACTATCAGTAGACGGTACTCGATACGGTGGAGATGCTGATTGTGCGTCACTATCACTAGACGGTACTCGATACGGTGGAGATGCTGATTGTGCGTCACTATCACTAGACGGTACTCGATACGGTGGAGATGCTGATTGTGCCGGCCCTGATGTTGCTTGTGCTTGTACGGGTGTTGCTTGTGTTTGTACGGGTGTTGCTTGCGCGGACTTAAGTTTTGCAATAACTCTTTTCCAATTACCAGACGATTGGTCTGCAATTAAACTAGCAATTACATCTTTGTCATCTAAAATACTGCCATCAGAGAGAACAAGGTCCTCTTTAATCCAGCCTCTTGGATGATTTTGAATAATCACACTATCAGAATCATTTGAAAACCAATACATCGATGGTTGACCTTCATCTGTTATTATAATGGACTTATATATGTCCCCCATATCCCAATCATTTTTGTCATATTGCCAGCCCAAATTTTCAGGGTCTATCTTATTACTTATATCCGGCGATGCATCTGTTTGCGGTGCATCTGTTTGCGGTGCATCTGTTTGCGGTGCATCTGTTTGCGGTGCATCTGTTTGCGGTGCGTCTCTTTGTATTGCTGTTTGATTTTCAACTTTATTTGATGATAATTTAATCACGTTGTCTGAAAATGACATGCTAGTTAATTGGTCTATATTGTCTTCTGTAATTATACGCATCTGTACGCTCATAGTTGATAATTCTTGCATGAGTAACTTAAATGCATATGGGATTCGTATAATACTAAATGACCGTCCGTATTTGGATATATTATCAATATTCATACCATTATCAAGTGTGCCGCTAAAACGGATTGGACCATCAGAGATAGGACTTAAAAATAAATTATAGCTTTCATTGTAAATAGCGGTCATACCGGTTTTATTACATATTGCCATATAATATTGATCACCACGAATAAGCATAGATTCTTGTAAGAAATGCATCGCTCCATGTCCTGCTATTCCATCGCGTTCCATTTCACCTACTCTCAATCCTCCATCATTCGCACGACCTTGTACGGTTTGTCGTGTAAGTAACGTTCTAGGACCTTTTGAACGGTAATTTATTTTGTCCTTTACCATATGTTTCAGTCGCATGTAGTATGTTGGTCCTATGAATATTTCTGAATACATTTGTTCACCTGTTTCTCCGTTAAATAAATATTGATTCCCAGATGAATTGAACCCCACATTTGTTAACATCTTCCCGAAACTAGTTGCTTTTTGACCTTTGTTCATAAAAGCAGTACAATCTCCAAATCCACCATACATCGCACATGCTTTACCCATCAAAGTTTCGACCAATTGTCCGATTGTCATTCTGCTAGGTAAGGCGTGAGGATTAATAATGATATCTGGTCGGATGCCTTCTTTTGTAAAAGGCATATTTTCTTCTGGAATAACTAACCCAATAGTACCTTTCTGTCCACATCTAGAACAAAATTTATCCCCTATATTAGGGATACGTTCATCCCTCACTCGTACTTTAGCCAGCCGGAACCCTTCTTCCCCTTCTGTTATAAATGATTTATCTACGAATCCTAGTTGTCCTTTTTTGGGAACGATAGAGTCATCGTTGGATACGCCCGGTTCAGAGAGATTAGTAGTAATTTTTCCTATAAGTACTGTTTTATCGTCCAAAGGTGTATTTTCTTTTATTAATCCATATTCATCCAATTGGGAATAATCAAAACCGTTCCTTGTTCCAACTGCGTTAGATTTTTCAATATTGGCAAATTGAGAGTTGACTTGAGAAGTCCCTACTTTTGAACTTTCTTCTCTCGCTTCATAAGAATTAAAATAAGTGGTCCTGAATAAACCTCTTTTAATAGACCCTTCATTAAATAAAATAGAATCTTCTACATTATATCCTCCATAGCACATAATCGCAGCAATAACGTTCTCTCCATATGGATGTTCTTCACGTGTGATTTTTTCCAAATATCTGCTTTTAACCAAAGGGATTTGTCCGTAATTAAGTACAACTCCCATTTTATCTATCCGTGTTTGAAAATTAGAATGGTACAAAGATATTGCTTGACGCATTTGACCACACGCAAATAAAT
>Ga0307928_10003543_pt1 | contig 11898 bp, 11 predicted proteins | sample AceLakmetagen232_FD_201815 | JGI IMG/M metagenome (GOLD analysis project Ga0307928, IMG submission 201815) | Saline water microbial communities from Ace Lake, Antarctica - #232 | ecosystem: Environmental > Aquatic > Non-marine Saline and Alkaline > Saline | place: Antarctica: Ace Lake...
ATTAGCTTGAGCTTGAGCAGGTGCAGGGGGTGGTGGAGAAACAGGTGCATTAGCTTGAGCTTGAGCAGGTTCTGGTTCTTGGAAATACTGGTCAACTAAACCAAGTTCAGCGTTAATGAAAACAAGTTTCTTAAGTTGTTTTTGTATATTATTAATCTTCTTTTTATAATTCATGCTTGGCTCCTGTGCCAAACGGATAAATTCCAATTCAGCATGGAATTTTTTGTCGTTTAATTTATTAACGAGGTCTAATTTTAAATTTGCCATAATAATTTCTTTCTTTTTTATATTTTTTATAATGTAAAAATAGTGATTATAAATACGAGATGCAAGGGTTTTTAAACAATTTCAAGAATATTTTTTTCTTGATTGATGGTTTTATCATAAACACCATAAAGATCAATAAGAACATTGATAATATTTTTGTTCTTATGTTTTTCAATTTCAAAAATGTTTTTCCAGAAACTTTCAAAATACTTAAGAGTAGTATCTTGACTATCCGTTGCAGTGTAAAATTGTTGGTAATAGTAAATGTAATAATAATCTTTTAATTCATTATTCTTACTGAAATCAAGTTCTTCTTTTTTAAACTCGTCACAGACTTTATTATAACACCACGAGAAATGATTATAAATATCACAATCTTTCCCAAGAGTCACATTATCAAGATAATAGTAATGAATATAATACAATAGGTTTAGGGCAAAATCTTTGTAGATTTCAACCCTATCCTTAATAATTATTGGTCTTGGTGCTGTCATATTATAATGATATTAACATCTCAATTAATTCTTTTTGAGGATGGCAATCAGATTTTGAGAGCTTATAACTCACATGTGACCAAACACCATCTTCTCCGGCTAATGCTTTATTACTAATATCCCACATATCAGCATGATAGTCCAAAGAAATATCATATTTTTCTCCAAAGAACACCAGAAGTTTTCTAACTGTCTCAATCTGAGCATCAGTATATTTTTCAAATCCATAAAATCCCCTAAATCCTTGTTCATATGTTTGAACATTTTTTATTGGTAAGATTCGTGTATTTGAGACATACTTCTTGAGTTTTTTATCCCATTTAGCAGGATACCATTTATCATTAGTTTTAACTAAACCACCCCAAGCATCGATTTCAATACCAATACTTCCTTTATTAAGTGCCTTATTGTTTGAATTATGTAATCCCAGATGATAGGCCCAATATTTGCTACCAAAACATTGATAAATCTTACCATCCCAACCTACAATAATTGCTGTTCCAACTCTATCAGTAGTCTGTCTCCACCAAGAAAGGTCACCATTCACTCCTTGTCCTGATACCGTGTGATGAATAACAATTTGATTTTTGTTTGTTGCTTGTCTTATATATTGGTTATCTGGAAAATCGACACTAATGATTTCCTTTAAGTTTAATTTATTTAAAACTTTTGCTTCTTTAACCTTTTGCTTCTCCGCAGTTGCTGTGGTAGGCTTCATAAAATAATTTCCTAGTATCTTCATGCACATTATTTATTATAATTAATTTAACTCTTATCTAAAGTGAAGTGGGGGTGTTTAAGTTCAACAACACCGTACAAATATACCAAAAAAATCCCTAATTAACCATAAAATTTAGTAGCTAATCTATTATATTTTTCCTTACTAATACCAAGTATTTTTGCCACTTTTTTTAATCTCCTGTGGTTCATGAAAATAGCAGCCAAAAGGAATGAAACTAAAACTGTCAATATTATTGCATATCCAATTGTTGCAATTTCAATGAAAACTCGTGATGCATTAAATATTGTACCTAAAAACCCAAGTAAAAATAAACCCAAAAGACTGAATATTAAAACATTACTAAGTGCCATATTTTTTTTCTCAGTATCTTTTGAAAAATATTTAAAAGCGAACATAACCCAACTATTTGGTGTATGACTGTTGTAGGCTTTATCAAACTGCTTTTTAGTTATTTTAATATCACCCATCTTAAAGATTTATGTTTTTAGTGTCGATATAATTCTGTGGCTTATAACCAAGTAAGTGTTTCATTTTCTTTTCTTGTTCACTAATAACTCGCTTCGGCTTAACTTCACCTTCATTTAATTTCTGTACTGGATTCTTCATTGCAAATACTTGCTTACCATCGGTATAGAATTTATGTCCACCCAATGCAGAAGCAACGGCTTCATTAACGACAACTTTCTTGTTTATGGTCCTGCTCTGATACTTGTTACCAAGACCAGTAAAATCAAGCTCGAATAGGTCTTCAGCACCCTCAGAAAGTTCAGCAACCTCATTCATATTGAATTCAAGTAAAGCTCTTTTATTTAATGCATTAATAAATCTACCAGTAATCATTGATTCTGAAAGTTTGATGTTGCTACCAAGTCCCATTCTCTCATTCCAAGCAACTCCCTTACCCTTACCCTTTACATTCTTATCAAATTGAACTTTTTTCTCACCATCATCAACTGGTTGAGTATCTTTATCATACATTGGGGCATTTGCTTTGAATTCTTTCTGCTTCTCACCCATTTCAAAGAATTGTCCTTGGTCAGCTTTCATACGTTCAACAAATCTTTCTCCGGGGTCGTTATCATAAGTCAAACTGTGTTGACCATTACGATATAAATTAACTTCATCCTGTTCCTTAGTAGTTAAGTTACGTTTTGGAATTTCATCACCTTTATCATTTGCGCTATCACCTACGTTCTTAAGTGCTTCGTCACCTTCCATATTAGCAGTCTTAATCGATTGCTTCTCGATGTCCTGACCAAGTTTCTGTGGGTCTTTAGGTACATCAGTCTGTTGGTCTTTCCATTGTAATTCTTTCTCAACATCAATAATATCTTTAGTACCACTATGTTGTAAATCCTTCTTAAATAATTTTGGGTTTTGTTCCCTTTGACGGTCACCCTGAATCATTGAAGGTGTTTTCTTCTCTTCTGCCATTAGTTTAAGTTTATTGTGATGAGTTTGAAATGCATTCAACTCATTATCAATTTCTTTTAATAGTGCCAAATCCTCATTCATCCCACCTGATTGCATACCCATGTCCATATTAGAACCTTGGTCTCCAGTTGGGTCCATATTATTTGACATTGACATTCCATCACCCTGAAGGATAGATTGTGAGTCTTCTTTAATACCATTTTTTTCAACATTAACAATTGCAGATACTGGACAATTTTCGGCTTTCATTACCTTTTGTTTTGCTTCATCTTCACTTGAACCTGAAGTTTTAATTTTTGTAGTACCATTATCATGTTTAACAGTAACGATAAATTGTTCCATATTTTCGGTTATTTTAATTTCTTTAATATTATTTTCTTTAACATGGTCTGGAAGACCTTTATGTTTTGTTGAAGCGAAATCATCGACTTCCTTATCACTCATTGAGTCTGCTGCTCGTTCAATTTCAGGACTAGCATCACTAGCACTCATTTTACCGTTCTTATACGCATTAACCATTCCCATAAATTGTTGTTGAGACTTAGACTTTGCCTTTTCCTCAAGACTAATTTCTTCATTTATTTTATCAACATATTTTGCAAAACCACTTGGGTCCGTCAAATAATTCGTTTCCTTAAGTGAAAATCCGGTTGAAATTGGTTTGGCTTTAGGGTCAGTAGCTTTCTTCTTACCTTTAAAATCCCCAGTTAAATCGCCTTTAGCTGCCCAAGCAGAAGGTCCAGCATATCCGGTATAGGTATTACTACCAGCAGCACTACCAGCACTTGTGCTTTCTTCAACAGATTCTTCCTTGGGTGTTACTAATTTAGTTCCAGTAGCATCCATTTTTTTCTCCCCTGCTTTCTTTAATTGGTTAATACCTGACTTATCTCTCCTTTTCTTCTCTTTAGGTATTGCCATTTTATATTTTTGTAGATACTGTGGACTGTTCAAGACATAATCATTGAAAATCATATTTTGAATGGTTTCATTATAATGATAACCATATTTTTCCTCACCATTCTCAGCCATTTCTTCATAAACAACAGATAATTTAGGGTCACTAAATACCAATGATTCCATCTTAGCCAGACTCCAAATCTTTTTCTTTAATGATTGTTCTTTTTCAGTTAACAACCCATCAACCTCATTCAATGCCGGAGCAGCTTCTGGTGCTGTGGTCATTATAGTCTTTTTAAAATCCTTTTCGAATGCCTTTGATTGGTCATTTACAGGGTCGTCTAATGTTGGTTTAAAATTTTTCATATTATTTTTAGCGTATGTCCGTCTTCCAGAAATCTCTCTTTTGCCAAAGCACCTTATAAACAGCTTCCAATGCGTTCTTTATCGTTGAAATCACTTCACCTCGTGTTTGGGAGTTAGATTTAACAAGAATCTTCTTAATTTCTTTGTCCAATTCACTGCCAATAAACTTATTAATTTCGTCATTGACAATAGTTTTAACATCCTGTTTATCCAACTGTTTATTCATATTATATTAATCTGTTGTCTATAAATACTAATCAGATACAAAAAAGAAAGGGACTTCTACAGAGTTTTGTAGATGCCCCTCTTTAATTAATAACCAGTTCACGTCATGCAGTGTGCATTAATTCATTATAACATATGTGCCAGCAGCACCAACAACCACACCACCCGCAACATACCCCACAATTCTACCGTTCTTTTTAAACCACATACCAACCTTCTCCCAACCCGTTGGATTAAGTTCTTCTCTTTTAAGTTCAGGTATGACATAGCTATTGATATCATGTACCTTTACATATTTATTGCTATTGGTCACACTGAATGTTATTGGATAACCTGCTCTCTTATCTTTATCCCACTGAAACTTAACAAAGGTTTCGTTTGGTATGAAAAGACTGTTAATGAATAAATCTGGCTGACTACCTTCGGGAAATGGAAGTACACCAATTGCAGTCATATTATAGTTAATTGTAGTGTCTTCATCTTCAACAAACGATGCTGTTTTATTGGTGGTGTCAACAAATACCTTACCCTTATGTTGATATCCTTCAATCTGGACATTTGCCGCAATAAGTGCTGCCGTAATCACATCATTCTCTTTATTAGCTTCTTCAACCTTATCAATTAATCTTTTCTGGTGTGCTGTTAATTTAACCTTATCGTCTGTTAAGTCCTTAAGTTCGGCTTGAATTGTAAGTTTTTCCGCAACCCATAAACTATCTTTACCTTGATATATATGAACTGTATCATTTAAGGCTTTATTTAATTTAACCTCTGTTAAATGTTTGCCTTTCCACTCCTTGATTTTATTATTCTGGAATTTAAATATCCCACCACCAATTACGAACAATAATATCACTAAGGCGATTGCCCAGCGATTATTCTTTGCTAAAAATTCCAATATTCCTTTCATTTTATTATGTTTTAAATTTATACTTCTGGTTCTATTTCATCTCCTGAATCAGTCTCCACATCACCATCAGAACCATCTCCTTTTTCATAAGAGATAGTTGAGTCAGGTTCCTCTTCTTCTGCTGGTTCTGTATTCGGTTGTAGCACATTGGTTTCCCAGAACTTATAGAAGTTATCGAAATAAGATTCAACCCTACCAACAATTTCATCATTTTCTGGATTATCCGGTGAAAAATCTTCTAAATAATTAAACTCAACACCTGAAGTATTTTCGTCCGGTGTTACTTTATATACGAATTGAATGATGCCATTAATAGTACCACCCCAGAACACAAGATTACCAAAAACTTCCAAATCAATAAACTTAATACTCACATTCATATCATTAAAGAAATTTCTAAATTTTTCTTCTTCCATTCCTTGGTCATAAATGGTTTCTTTATCCTCATCTTCATTCATTACGCTCCTAAATTTACTGAGCATACCATGAAAGTAGTTCTGAACATCTTCACCAGTAACTTCCAATCCTTTAACACCACGAAGGTATTCAGCAATTAGGTCTCGTGATGCTGAGAGTGCTTGTTGAAGCACATCAGATGGTTGGAATTCGATTTTTTTGACCTTCAGAAAATTCTCATATGCTTGTGCTAATTTATTAAATTCAATATCGGCAGTCAAATTATTGAAGTTGGCTTTAATTAAGTCTTCACCTTTTAATTTACTGGTATCTATAGGTTGGGCAGCACGCTCATTAATATTAGTGACACCTTCATGAATATTACGAGTAATCTTCAACATGTCACGCACGTCCAAATCCTTCTTAGGTTCGGGTTTATTGATTTCATTAACGTAACTATCTTTATTATTAGCATCACGCATTCTCTTCATCATGACCCTCATTTGGTCTGGTGTATTCTTATCGTTTAAATCGCTCATATCTTCTTTTACTATAAATACTATTAGGATTCGTTGTTTAACATCTCACTGAATTTCTCGATGTCAAACAGTGGGTGTATGTCACTACTATCTTCAATATTATTGCTTCTAAAAACAATACCCTTGAACTTAGTTATATTTTTGTGGTGATGATGAGTTTCAAAACATTTTTTAGGTATATTATGTTTCTCACATAATTCACCACATAATAATGCTACGCTTTTAAATTGAGCAACACTGATTTTCTCCCAATGAGTATAACCACCCCATTCATATTCTTCGGTAACATCATTATCACAAATTTCGTTCAACCAATTAACAAATCTGTTATCTTCGGTCTCAAACACAGCACCCATGTTTTCCAGAACAATCGAAATCGACTTCCTATCACCTTCTTTCACACCAAGAAAATCACTGTGATACTTATCATCATAATGTTGATATACAATTCCACTCCTACTAACTGTATAGGTGTTCCACCTCTTGGTGTTACCGTAATCCTTGTGTTGAAGTCTGATTACATGGTGGTTTTTCTTTCTAAGACTTGTCGCCAACACAATTTGTGTCTTTACGGATTTAGTCTTATATCGATTAACTTCCTTAACTTTATATTTGGTCTTATTTATTTTCATTAAATCCCTGTCTATGTGCTTCGTAGTCCATGTATATTACTTCAACACCACCTTCTGCTAAGATGGTTTTTGCTCTCTTGAAAGCCGTACCCCATTTATGATGTTCCCACTCAGGTTCTTGGTCAACATATATTCTTTTAATTCCAGCATTCACAATAATTCCAGCACAACCATCACAAGGATACCAATTAATATACATATCACAACCTAAAGTACTTTTACCTTGTCTGGCAGCATTTACTATTGCATTTTCTTCGCTATGTTTGAACCAAAAATACTTTTCAGGTCTTTCATGTCTGGCTTCAATATCATCATTACAGCCTCTTGGCATGCCATTAAAACCCGAAGTAACAATTTCTCTATCCTTTACAATAACAGCACCAACTCTACTGGAACGGTCTTTCGACCATTGTGCTATTTCTAAATCAGCAATTCTCATAAACCTGTAATCCCATTTGTTTGGTACATAAGGTGCAGCATAATGATACTGACAATCTCTTTTTACTTCTCTATTATCCACTCTCATTGAGTTGGTTCCGATTTTCTTTCTCATTATTTAATTTCTATTTCAATACAAAGAGTCTATCTTTTTTCAATTTTTCTGCTCGTTCAATTAAATCCAATATTTCATCTTGGTCATCGATTTCTGCTAATTCACTCACAATAGTTAATGCTTTTTTAATTAATTCCGCTTTATTGCGGTTGTCTAAGTTACTCATTATTTCATGTTTTCAAGTACACGGTAAGAATCATCATAGTTTTCAATGATATCAAGTGCGTCCTGATATGATTTAACAATATTCCTTCTGTTACCATTAGTCTCAAAGATACCCATAATTTCCATATTATGCAAAAAATCATCAACAAATTTCACGGGATTCTTAATTTTCGTCTTATCCTTTACCGCTTCCTTCAATTCCATGCTAGGCATCACTCTATTACCAACATCTTTTTTTCCATCACTATATATGAAAGATGCTAGTGACTTATACCTATCTTTTTGCTGATAAATTTTTTCGAATTTATCTTGATTGACAAGGAATAACGTGTGCTCATAATACTCTCGGAAGTACAATCCACCAATAATAAGTATTTCATTCGCAATAACAATAATCACAAATATTAACTTGGTTTTCTTATCCTCATTCTGATTATCGGATTTCGTTGCATCTAAATTCAGATTAAGTTCTTTAACTCTGGCTCTAAAGTCCACATCTATTGTTAATATCTTAGCTTCATTCTCACTAATAATCCCTGCGTTCTTATCAATACTTGCTTGATACTCTTTTCTAGCTGTAATATAATTTAATGGAGTTTCCGATAATGTCTGACGTAATTCATTAGTGACTCTTCTTAGTGTCTCATTATCATCAACATAGACTGATTTCCTAGTATCAAACACCGCAGTGAGACTGTCAATTTCAGAACTGACTGCGGTAACTGCCACTTTATCCTCGACTATACTTGTAGAAGCAAAATTCTTTGACCCTGATATTGAAAGATAGAAACTCAGTCCCACAATAGCAGCCGAAATACCTAGCCAACTCACCATTTTAAAACTAATCTTTTTTGCATTAGTTACGAAATCATTACTGAAGTTCTTAACGAAATACCTTTTAATTATCTCGAATATCGTTAGGAATGTCAATGTAAGACCAAATGCTAATGCCAACGCACCGAAACCACTCCCCAAATTAAAAGTAGCTGCTTTTAAGAGTGCAGGGAACAACAGAAAGTATGCAAAAAAGATTGAACTTGCGTTTCCAGCAAATGAAAACCCAAACAACCACATATCCAACCCCTTGTTTTTCCCTTCGAAATCCTTGGTGTCGTTTTTCTTTCTTAGTTTGTCATATTTTTTTAAATCCATATCAGATTACTTTCCAATAAATACTAAAAAATACGTTTTAAGTTAATGTTAGTGTCGAGATGTCGTTTTCATCTAACTGTACGTTTATCAGATAGTCAGGGTTGATTTCATGAGAATGTTCAATAACCAACACCTTTTTCATATTGACTTTAATCAACTGCAATATCTCTTTAAATTCATCCACAGCATTCGGGTCTAATTTATTCATAACCTCATCCAATAAGAAGATACTTGGCTTGGCTTTCACATTAATTTGATTCAAACCAAACTTCAATACAACGCTTGAGAATGAGCGTTCTTTACCGCTCGAACCAATACAATCGATAATAGCATTTGGTCTGCTATTATATGCTAGTTTGGGTCTGAGGTCATCAGGGTCTAACCAAATCTTAAAATCAGCTATACTTAAGATGTTATCAAGAGTCAAGTTGATTCTAGGTATGATATGATTACTGAGCATCTGTCTGGGTATACCGTCCCGGTGCACACATTTCTTATAGAGTCCCATCACCATATCATTATATTCTTGTGCTTTGAAATCAGTTATTAGTGAATTATTATCCACTATCATTTTCTGTTTCTCACCAACATTACTTTTCCTGATAAAAACATCTTCTTTCAAATCAGTCTCTTCGAGTTCGAGTTCACCAATCCTTTTCTTAGCTGCCTCAATACCCTCTTCAATTCTTTTATTCTCTTCAATTTGTTTCAAACTATTTTCATGTCTGGTAATTTTTTGTTCCAGAATATCAATATTAAGTTGTTCATTTTCAATCTTTGTTGGAACTAAGTCGAGTTCGATTTGAAGTGTGTTGCGTCTGTCAACATCATTCTTCTCGTTATTAAGCGTACCGATTTCACTTAACACGGTTTCCATTTCCAAATCAGCTTTTTCAATTAAACCTTTAATCATCACAATCTCATCCCGACTATCTTGAATTGCTAGACGTTGGGTTACTTCAATACCAGCCAGTAATTTCTTAATATCATCACTCATCTTATACATCTCAACTTCCTTCACCTTAATACTAGCTTCAATGTGTTCTTGATGGTCAGCAGTCATTGGTTGACCACAGGTGGGACATGTTTTGCTTTCTTTGAGTTCTTTAACATCGTCCCTTAGTTTCTTACCATCTCGTGTTAAAATGAAAATCCTGCCATTAATGATTTCAATTTCATGTTCCCATACAGCAATCTTTCTTTCTTCTTCCTTAATCCCAAACTTCTTCTCATAAACAAAGGTTTTGTGATTATCACGCTTCTCAATTAACTCAATCAATCTAGGTTCATCATAACTCTCCCTCAAAGCATTAATGCTTTGCTGTAGAACCATCTTACGAGCCTTAATTTCAACTATCTTCTTCCTATGATCACTTATGTCCAGTCTGGCTTCATCTACGTCTAAATTGTAGATTTCGGGATCAATTTGATACAGTTTTTTTATTAAAGACTCTTGATATTCTCTACCCTTTTTAATTTTACCTTGAACTTCCGGTAATTCAGTGACTTCAATCCCACTTATTTTTTGTTTTAATTCGTTAATCTCGGTGTTTAATGTCGTGTTTTGTAATGTAACCATCTCAACATTACAACTTACTCTGGTTTTTTCATTCTTTCGCTTATTAATGATTTTCCAACCTTCGAGCTTCTTATCGAATATATCCAATCCACTATCATAAAGCAGAGAATCAATGAAGACAGCCATATCATTTGATAAAATCAAATTAAGTGTATCTGAAGTCGTCATCACGATTCGCATAAAATTATCATATGACCCTACAATGGCATTGATTTTCTCTTGTGTCTTCTGTCTTCTATCACCATCGAGTTTTTCCAAGATGTTATCATCTGTCATCTCATCATCGGGATTATCAAGAATATAATAACTCAATGTAGTTGGTGCACCATTTATTTCACCTGCTTTATTTCTTTTAATTTCAGTCTTCCTCTTAATTCCAAAATACTCTCCACCGCTCTCAAGCACCATATAAGCATCACAAAAATTAGCACCATTTCTATTATTAATGAATCTGGAATCACCATACTTCACACGATTCTCAGTTTCCAATGTCTTATTATAAAGAATATAACTTATGATTTTTAATATTGTTGTCTTTCCAGCAGTATTTTCACCACTTATCTGAAACAAACCATCAAATTTACGCCAATCAATATCTAATTTTTCATATGACATGAAATTATTTCCACCAAATTTAATTACATCCCACTCGATATTCAGGTCTTCAGGAATATCAATTTCATTAAGAACCTCTTCATCAAGTGCTAGTACATCAGCTATTACATTATCTTCACTTCCTATTTTCTCCAAATACTCTTTAAAAATTTCCTGCTGAACTGCTTTATCCGTAACGTTCTCCAATGTAACGTTTTCGTTAATCTCTACGGTTTCATCTTCAACGAATTCATTTTTATGTTGAATCTTAATATTTTTATATTGTGACTTTAGATGTTCAACAACCAGTCTCTGGTTTTCTTTTGTACGTGCTTGTGGTAGAGTGCCCCATACGAACCTAACTGTCATCTCTTTCGTTGGATTCTCAATTTCAAAATCCAAATCCTCGAAATCAGTATATGGTGTGAGTTTGATATTGTGATGAGTATGGTCGGACTTAATTGGAATTTGTTTAGCTGTCCTGCTCTCAATATCCCACATTAAATAACCATGAAAAGCACCATCACCCTCAGTTATATTTTGTTCGATTAATGAACCACAATAGGCTTTAGTCTGTTCCTTATCAAGATATTGGAATTTGTGAATGTCCCCGAACATCGAGATGTCACCATTAAAATCACTAACTTTGTAATATGCACTACTCTTCATTTCGAAGTCCGTAGTACTCCTACAACCAGTAATTGGGTCATGGAATAGGTTGATATGTGTGTAACCGCTTTGACTTCGGTATGCGTCAATTTTCTTACCTTCTTTTGTTTTCCAAGGATTGTTATTCTTTTCCCCATGATGCCAAATCGACCACATCACATCATCATCTACCTCAAATCCGGTCTTATCGTAATATTTGATGTCAGCACCATCACAAGTTTCAACAAGTGCTCTAATACTATCAACTCGTTTCAAATTACTCTTGCGACAATCATGATTAC
>Ga0307928_10003544_pt1 | contig 11898 bp, 7 predicted proteins | sample AceLakmetagen232_FD_201815 | JGI IMG/M metagenome (GOLD analysis project Ga0307928, IMG submission 201815) | Saline water microbial communities from Ace Lake, Antarctica - #232 | ecosystem: Environmental > Aquatic > Non-marine Saline and Alkaline > Saline | place: Antarctica: Ace Lake...
CTTGCGTTCGTCATCGAGAATATCCTGAAGAACAATCTCACCATCGTGAAGGTGAATGCCAACGCGATCGGGGACGATGCGCCGGGATTGGGGCTGTTCAAGTACCTCCGAAACATCATCATGCCGCACACCACATACATAGTCTTCGTTGAAATCAGCGCAGACACTGATACGATAGACCTGTCGCAGGCGGGCGATGACGAGCAGGCGGGCGTGGAAGAAGCGATCACGCACTTTGGCGGCATCGTACCAACGCCTGAAGTTCTGTACCCGGTCAGTGCGGCGCCGGCCGGCAGCGCGTCGTACGAGGACATCGTCGTGCGCGTCTATCGTGTGTCCGAGGTCTGTAAGTAAGGAGTCGCTCATGACGCCCAAAGCAACACAGGCCCTTCACGCGAATCTGGCCGCGCTCGACCCGGTCGATCTCGGTAAGGACATGGCCACGTGGTGGCGCATCTTCCTGTTCAACCCGGAGACCGGCCACGTCAAGATGCTGGTCGAGCAGAAGAACATCATCCCGTATCAGGGAGCTGACATACTCGCGCGCGTTCTTGCTGGCGACGAGACGTACGCGCCGGGTGCGATGTTCTTCGAGTTCGAGAACACGGTCGGGGTGCCATCGGTGCCGACGCCGGCGCGTGACGAGGGGATCGAATACTACCTCAGCACGCTGGCTCTCAGCGCCGTCAAGGACTACGTGCGCGTGCCGCTTGTCGTGACGCCTGCGCTCAGCGCGTCGAGCAGCGACTACGACGGCAATCAGGTGACCTTCTTCGCGATCACAGCAGGTGTGACCGGCATACACGGGAAGACCTTCGACAGCGCTGTGAACAGCAAAGTCTATGGTGTCGCGCTGGCTGCCACGCCAACACCGACGTCTTACACGCAAGACCTGCTGTTCAGCCGTTCGTATGACGGATTCGATCCTGTACCAAAAGAGGATGGATACCAGCTGGGCGGACAATACATCATCCGCTTCCGGTAGGGGAGATAAACGATGGCCACGACTTGGGAACAGTTCATCCGCCTCATCCTGAACGGTGAGGATGTCGATGCGTCGGTGACGAACCGTCCGACGACTCAGCTGTCCAACCGAACGCAGTACCTCTACGATCGACTGGTCGCGACAGCAGTCGGCGAGGCACTCTACGTCCACGACGTTCCTGTCGAGGACGATGCGCTCGTCGGCGATGCCATGTATTACGACGACGTCGACGCGAAGTACAAGCGCGCGCTCGCCGCCGTAGAGCTGGACACAGCGTTCGGCTGGTACAAGATCTCGAAGAGCAGCTATGCGATCGGTACGCTCGTCGAGAAGCTCAGCACGGGGTTGGGCAGCATCTGTACGTCCGGTACGCTCAGGGGCTTCGACCTGACGAGCGCGATCCAGCCGGGCGCTCCAACGGTGGCCGGCGCGTACTACCTGTCGATGCAGCTCCCGGGCAAGATCACGAACCAGAAACCGCCCGTCGCGATCTACATGCTTTACAACCGCGGCGACGAGATAGTTCACGTCCTGCCGACGCCAAAGGACATGCTGGAAGATCACATTCACCACCGGAATCAGCTGGTGGCGGCTCCCGCCGGCGACGCCAACTGCATCACCTACGGTGACGGCGAGGTCCACGAGATCATCGATCCGGATTCAAGCCTGCAGGGTTGGCTCCCGGCTGACCACGCCTCCTTCAACGGGCTTGCTCCTGCGGGCGCGCACTTCGGGTACAACCTTGCACAGGACGAAGCGCTGCTCAAAGTCTGGCCTCCGCAGCCGCTCGACAGCGGGTATTTGGAGGTCAATCGCGGCAACGGCTATCAGGGGCTACGTCTCAACGGTACCTGTCCCGATGCCATCATCAACGCACAGGGCATCTGGTGGATGACTAACTGCTACGGCACTGCACCGTGGGCACCCGAGTACCAGTGCAATTCGTCGTCGAGCGCCAGCTCTGACTCATCCGAGTCATGTGACGCAGACTGCCAGACGCCGCTGGAGTATCTCCCCGGCGGACTCGACACGACACAAATGTGGATTGCGTTCTGGTTCGCGAAGATGGTCTTCAAGACTGACGCGGCCGTGGTCACAAGCCTGCAGCCGGACGGTGACAACTCTCCGATCACGATCCTCGACTGTGATGGCGACGTGGCCAACACGGGGCGCCTGTTCGCTGGACTTGATCTGAGCAAGCTGACTACCGAATTGGCTGCGGGCTACAACGTGGTCAAGGGGTTCGAGGCCAACAAGATGCTGTACGGCCCGGGCGTCATAGGCGTCAAGGCAGGGACCGGCGCGGAAATCGTCGGCGTAGGAACTGAGAGCACCGATTGGGCGCTGGTGGACGGCCTTTATCGTGGCGACTTGGAGATCGGGCTGGAAGACAATCTCAACGATCCGCGCGATTATGCGCCAAACCTCGTCTCGATGGATAACGTGCGCGAAGAGTATGACAACATCTCCGAATTCTTCTACCTGCACTTCCCGGTGAGCAGGGCGTCCAGTATTCGATATCGGGTTGAGGTCCCGCGCGCCGGGATGCCGATTGTCGCTATCCGGGCGTACCTGTGGTTCTGGTTTGTCGGTCGGTCGGCGGGAGCCATTCCAAAACTGACTGCGTCGTACCGCCGATACCCGCTGGCAGTTGCGGCGCCTGCAGTACTCCCGTCTTCCGACACGGACATCACAGCCGGGGGGTGGACGCCGGGTATTACGCTCGCGGGAGGAGACTACGCGTACGCAGCTACAAGCTGGTTCAACGTCGCGGTAGGCGATACCATCTTCTACACGATCGGGTGGGGTGGCTTGTTGGGGCCGTCCGACGGTTTCGGCATCATGCGTGCCGGCGTTCGCGTCGAGATCACGCCGTAGATTCTACGGCGCGTCGTAGAGTTCGAGGGGGTATCCCGTGGCGCAGGGTGTCATACATCAGGGCTGGTTGAACCAAAACTCGGTGAGGGCGTATCCGCTCAGCGAGGAGTCCACGCGGCAGGATAGTACCAGCAGCTACACGCTGCCGGACAACTTCCTTGTCGACATGGTCCTGCCGATCAATGCATCGCTCGACTACGATCCGTCCAGCTTCTACCTCTCCAAGCTAACCGTCTTTGGTATCGGCGTCACCGCCGAGTTTTCGTACTGGACCGGGACGGCAGCGTCGCTTGTTGGACGGGTGACGATCGATGTCACTACCTTCGAAGCGAACAAGACGTACTACCTGCAGGGGCAGGACGATTTCGAGGGGGTCGTAGGGAAGCTCATCATCGGCACGCTCGATACCGTCTTCGAGCGCGCTGGCGTCTTTGAGTTCTTGCTCGCCGGTGGGAGACTCGAAGCCAGCATCGTCATACCGGACCTGCGCGGCGTGACCGGAATGCGCGTGTTGGACGGGACAGACATTGGCGAACTTTTCCAAGGAGACGTTGCCTTCGAAGCCGGATCGAACATCCGGTTCACGGTGTCGGACTTCAGTGGAGTCACGGTCCTCGGCATCAGCGCCATTGATGGCGAAGGAACGATAGCGGACTGCGAGTGTCAGGGTGAGACACCATTGGCCGGGCCGGTTCGTACGATCAACGGCGTCCCGCCCGACTCGCTTGGGAACGTCAATATCATCGGAGACGACTGCCTGCAGGTCACACCACAGGCAACCGACAATCAGGTAGGAATCACCGACAAGTGTTCTAAGCCGTGCTGCGGGTGCCCCGAACTGGAAACGCTTGTCGAAGATCAGAAGCGGGTCAGGGATCAGGTTCAGACGCTTGTCAATCTGGCGGCGCGACTTGAAGCTGGGATCGCTGTGCTCGATACGGTTGTCACAGCAATGGGTGTCTGTTAGGCAGAGTGGTTCATGGATTTCGACTTCCTGTCAAGCAATTTGCAGATAGCGTACCCGTTCCGCGACATTGTTACGGTGACGCGTCCGAGCGGTGGCGCCGACATCCAGTCGCTCGTCGCGTCGCTCCGCATGTACACGTACGATCAGCGAGACGACAGCTTGCTTCTCGACGAGGTCGATGTGCGAACCAGCGACAGCTTCGCAACACTCGATACGGCTACGATAGTGTTGCGTTGGGGAAACGAATCCACGCAGTTCAAACTGGAAGACGGCGTCAATGCCACGGCGCGCGTGGTGACGTACGGTTCGTGGGTCGTTGTGATCTGGCAGCACTCGACGGAAGATATCGTCTTCCATCTTATCTTCCCGCTGTTAGCGGCCGAGGAGGAGGAGGAATCGTCCTCCTCGTCCAGTTCGTCGAGTGAGTTGAGCCTGACCTTCCGTTTCTGGAAGCTGCTCGACGATATCCTGATTCTGTCTTCTCTTGTGAAGCAGGGGCCGAAAAAGGTCAAGCGCGTCTATATGAAGCGCGGCAGTGTGCTCACACAACTCGCTGGAGCCGGTGAAGAACTATCTGTGCAGCCCGGGTTCAATATGGAGCTTCAGCAGGGATCGGACGTAGTAAGTGGTGGCAGGCAGCTGACGACGGTAGCCATTGACGCGGTTCCGGGGGCAGGACTTGGACGCTATCTTCTGTGTCCCGGCAGCGAGTACCTGCTCACGTTGAACGGCGTCGGAGCAAACGATAATGGAGACCTGAAACTGGGACCTGAAGAGTGCTACTGGCTCGACATCCCGGTTGCTTCTGGTCCTACGCCGGTGTCTGAACCGCAGCACAACATCAGCAGTCTTGCCACGCTGGAATCGAATCAGGTCCGTCTGAGAAACGCGTGCGGGCCGTGTTGTTCGTGCGAGGACTACGTCAAGCTGTACGAAAACCTGCACAAGATTTGGGGTAACGCGCAGGTGGTGGCGGCGCAGATCGATGCCATCCGTGACCAGTATGCAAGTCTTGTTGCGCAGCTTGCAGCAAAACAACCGTCGGACGATATTCTGTTCATCGCGCAGAGCGGTTCAAATTTGGTAGTGCAGGTGTCAGTCTGGAATGACACGCCTGATGAGGTGACTGACGAAACCATCGTTACGCTCACATTCGAGCTGCCAGATGGATCAACTTGGGCGTTCATTCAGAGTGTCGTTGCGGGACTGGGCGACCCGATATTCACGGCGCCCGAGGACATAGATACGACCCCCAACATTACGATCGAGAACGAGCTTCGCCCTTATCAGGTGTACTGGTGGAATACGACATGGGGCATGCCTGATCTTGAAATTGATGACGAGATTTCGGTAACGGCCGTCATATCGGGTGGCATGTCGAAGGCAAAAACAAACGAGCTGACGTGGGCTGATCTGGGGTAGGCAATGGCGGTTGTTTTCTCTGACTGGATGAATCGCAACGAGATACGCAACTATCCGTTGCATGATCAGGCAACCAAGCAGAGTGCCGATGGCGCTGTCATGCCCGACGGGATCATAGCCGATCTCAACATCATGCTGCCGGAATCAGCTGGCAAGTTCGCGTACGTCAGCTCTGTGTCGGTAACGCCGGGACTTGTGAGCTTCACCATTCTGGCTACGGACACGGACCCGCTGCAGCCGGAGGCGTCATCATCATCATCGTCTTCGTCGCCGGGGAGCGGTCTAGTACCTATAGCCTCTATCACGGTGGCAAAGCCGGTCAAGATCTACAAGAACTACGCGCTCGAAGCGCTGTATCCCGGAGTCGCTGGGTGGGTTGCGTTCGGCAGCGATGTCGACGAGGTGAATCAGTCGTACCGGTTTACTGAACCAATCGATGGACTGTTGTGCTCGAAGGCTGTGCGTGCATACCGCGATCTTCCTGTTACGTCGCTCGCCAAGACCGGGCAGCTCACTAAACTGACTGGTCTCGTACTGCTTCAGGGAGGCGGCGATATCGTCGTTGGCGCCGGCGTGCGTATGATAAACGGCAGGCGCCGAGAGGTCATTACCGTCGGACTCAACTTGACGGAAGATGCGGCTGCGATGCTGCGCAAGTATGCGGGTTCCTGCGGAACTCGACCTGAAGATAGGACGTGTGCAAAGGGCAGGCCGCTCACTACGATCAACGGCGTGTCGCCCGATTGCGAGGGGAACATAGACATTGTGTTCACCGGCCTCGACGTGACACAGGTCGGAGTCCCCAACGGTCAGATGATCGATTTGCCGATCGGTCTCGACAACGTTTGTACGGAGTTCGACCCGACACGCTATGATCCTGTCGACGATTGTGACGAGGTGTCGTCGTCCAGCTCATCGTCCGAGTCGTCGTCGTCATCATCGTCTTCGTCGTCGTCGTCTCCGGCTCCGGCACCGCCGGTGCCGACCGAGTATTATGATGACTTCAGCGACCCCGTGTACACGCTCGGGGATGGTACGACGTCCGGGCACATGAGTCCTATCGACGGGCAGTGGTCCATCTCAGACGTAGCGCCCTCTGAGGCGATCGTAGGGCGTTCCCGACTGCATGTGGTCACTGGAGAGGCTCCGGGTTACATCATTCACCCGCTGATCGAACGTCGGGCGGCGCAGGGGTACTGGACGTTCAGCACCATACGCCCCCACTCTGACGCTGCGAACGGGTACGTGATCTTCGGCTACAAGGGCGCAGGCGATTTCTGGTACGCGGGATTCTCGATCAACACGCTGAACGCTCCGTACGGATACCTGTTTGTCGGGCATAAGACGGGCGATCTTGGCAGTGCGCTGGACAACTGGCCTCGCGGTCTCGACTACGGGCACCAGTTTGACGCCGCCGGGGATCCAAACATCTACGTGTCATCTGCGCTGCTTCCGGGTACGCTACTCGGGATCGATGTACGTACTGAGGTGAAGGTCAGCCCGATAGTGGGTAGCACGCTTCATCTCGTACATATCGACTGGTACTGGAACAGGAGCGGGCAGGGCGTTGTCAATCCAACCGTCCCGTTTGACACGTGTGAGTTCGTAACAGGGTTCGACTTGAACGGTCACTGCGGCATGGGTGCCGTGGCATGTGAAACGCATTTCGACAACTTCGGGATCTTGAACCTAACATGAGCACGATAGTATTCGGCGACTGGCGAGACGACAATCAGCAGCGGAAGTATCCGTTTGCTGACGATGCGACGCTGACCGGCGACACGCTGACGCTCCCGAAGTCGCTATTCATTGACGGGCGACTTTATCCCGTCGGCGGCGACCAAGACCTGTACCTCGGACGCGTCGAGCGCGCCGGAAGCACGGTCACGTTCGGCGTGTCTGCAAGCGTGGCCGGAGAGCTGGCAACCGGATCGTATGATGTCACTGACATTCCGGAGAGTGGCGAGATCGCTTTCCACGACGTGTACGGTAGACCCGCAGGCATGCTCCTGTCGACCGAGACAGCGCTTGAAGCGTTTAGCGGATTGAACTCGGGCACGTATCCGTTCCTGTTGGTACAGACACGCTTCGCAACCGCGGTTGTCGTACCGCAGCCTACGACAGGCGTGCGCGGCTTCATCCTTGCCACCGGCGAGATGTTTGCCGGAGACGTGTGGATCGTCGGCGAGGATGGCGTCGTGGTGAGCCGAGACGATGACGAATCGTTGCGCATCGATATTGTCGGCGACCCGTTCGCGGCTCGAAAGCTCTGCACCGACGAAGAAATCAGTGACGAGGGTCTTGAGGTTCTCGAACCGTACTGTCCGATTGAGACGATCAATGGCATAGAGGCTGACGATCAAGGGAACTACAAGTTGTTGGTTGGGAGCAATGAGTCGCTGTCGAACCTGCTCCGAATCAGGCCACTCGTGCAGCAGTCTGATGATGTAGCGAAGCATCTTGGCGGAGACTCGGCGTTGAAGTTCGAATCGCTGCTCATCGAGACACTCGGTGAGCGTCGGCTCGGGGGAGAGTAGTTATGCCAGAATCTGACTGGCTGAACCAAAACGCACATCGCTACTATCCGTTCGTGCCGTCAGCCGAATTCACGTCGACCCTCGGCTCATTCGACGGAAAGTACGCATTCTCCGATGCCGGGTTCACGCTCGGTATCGCGAGCGCGTTCGAGCACGCGCAGGACCACATCTACCTCGAACGGTACTACATGGGGGCCGATATCATCCGGTTCGTGTTCAGGCTACAATACTCACCGACTGCGTTGTACGAGGCCATGCAGTGCTTTGAGTGGGTCTTCGAGTTCGATACCGACGCGGAGTTTGGCTCGACGGTCTATGCGATTCCGACACGCATCGTGGACGTGGACCTGATCGGCGAAGAGAACCCTGAGATGGGGATCGCGTTCCTGACGGTTGGTGATTTGTCAGTAGCGCTCGCATCCGCGGCGAGTGGTAGCGTGTACTTCACCGAGGATCCCGAGATCGAGCCGGCGCTGTTGCAGAGCAACGTGAATACGTTCGTGAACGCAATCCTGCCTGCGAACGAGGCGCGGCCGTGTCCGCCTGAGTGTCCGTGCGATTCGTCCAGTTCGTCGTCCAGTTCGTCATCCAGTTCGTCGCCCAGTTCGTCGTCAAGCTCTTCGGAATCATCGTCGTCTTCGTCATCGGCAGGACCACCGGCCGGGGCGCTGACTGTAGGCGTAGGCGGTGACTACGCGACATGGAATGCGGCGCTTACTGCGCTTCAAACAGCGTCGCCGCTTGCACAAGATTATTGGTTCCTACAGATCAGCGACACCGCTGAGTTGGCACCGTCAGTGATAACTGTCAACCTCAACGGCCACGATGTCCTGCTCGATAGCTGGGTGCCGCATGAGGGCGACCCTACGCGGGGATGGAAGTCCACGCTGACAAGCGCGGTCGTGAACGCCAAGCTGATGGACATCACTGCGAGCGGTACTAGCGGCAAGTTGGAGATCAAGAATCTCGATCTTCGGCTGGTCGTTACCAATGGCGGCGTGGCTATACGGACCGAGGCAAATGGCAGTGTAACGATTCACGTGCACGACTGCATTGGGGACGCGACTGGCAGTTCTGGCTTTACTAGCTTGTTCGACTTCGACGTTGGCGGAGCTGTCGCGAATCCGATGACGGCACGTTACTGGAACATGGTAGGAAGCAACGCCGATAGAGGTATGGATATTGAACTGGGCGGCTCAGCAGTCGATATTTTGATTGAGAACTCCACCGTCTTCGACATCGCTTCTACCGGCTTTGAAGCAGACGGATACACCGTGACATTCCGTAACGTCATGGCACTCGGAACCTATTCGTCAGCTGCATTTGCCAGTCTCCTCGGGGCAACTGGGTACAACTGCGCGTCCGGAGATGCCAGCACTGACAACTTCAGTGCAGGTTCAGGAAACTACAAAAATGCAGTCACTGCGGACGAGGTCGAGTCCACGAGCATTGCGAGTTCGCTGTATGGCAAGGTCAAAGCTGGTGGCGTCGCAGCAGACGGCGGTACAACGCCGACAATTTCTGAGAACACGGAAGGCATTCGTGGCACGCCGAGGCCGCACGGCTCTGATGTCTCGATAGGTGCCGACGAATTCGTTCTGGTTCCCCCCGAGCCGTCGTCTAGCTCGTCATCGTCATCGTCATCGTCATCGTCATCGTCATCGTCATCGCCGTCGGACGTCTGTGAAGACCCGTTGCCACCCGAGCCGTCCGAACTGAACGCACCAACTCGTGTCGCATTGCCGAACGGTCAGTTCACTGGTGCAGTAAAACTGAAAGCAGGGTACAACTGTCTCATCGACCTCAACGCTGTTAGCAATATAATGACGATCCGGAGCGGACTCAATAGCGGTGAGGGAATGCAGTGCGAAGATCTTCGTACGAACGAGAACGGACTACCTGTTCACGCAACGTGCCGTGACTGCGGCGACTTGGTGTACGCTGTCGAGAGTCAGGGTTTCGGCGTCGAGCAGCTACAACTCGTCGGTGGCCCGGGCGTTCTCATATTGCCTGATGCTGACAATAACCGTATCGTGGTCCAACTCGAAGAAGAGGGCATCTGCGACGTTGAGGTCTAACGATGGCGACACTGTACTGGGGCAGTAACGGCGGAAACTGGAGCGTGGCCGGTAATTGGTATACCGACTCAGCGCTCACCACGCCGTCTATTGCAATTCCAGCTGCGGGGGATCACGTCGTTTTCAACGCGAATGCCCCCGGCGACTGCGTACTCAATCAAAATGTACTCGTGCGGACGCTCACATTCACAGCGTTTGCGCATCAACTCTACGCCGATGGTACTGCTCGAAACCTCGTTACGCTTCAGCGAGACGGCGACACCAGTGACATGCGCAACATTGGCGGCAATGCCACGCCAATTCTGACATCAGTCGCGAATCCGCTGCTGGCATTCACGCAGACAATGGCGTTAGTCGACGACGATGGGACGAGCACAGTTTATTACCCGCGAGGGACTATTCACGCGGGTATAACCGGCTTCGCTACAAACGGGAACAACCAGACGTTCAACGTCTATCCCTACGATCAAGGGACAGATCCCGCTGATCATCGCATTTCAGTCGTTCCGACGACAAACATGCTGCTCTCATCGCACACGGCCAAAACCGGCAGTGTCATCAATCTCTATGGAAACGTGGAGGTCGCTGGTACAATAAATCTGACGCACTCAGGCGCCGGTGGGTTGACATTTAATGTCGTGTGTAAAGCGCCGGTAGCAGGAATCGTGCTGCGCGAGGGCGTGAAGTGTACCGCCATCAGCCGAACTGGTACGACCGCAGCGGTTACGCTTGGGGTTGACGCCGGCGCCATATTCACACTTAGCACTCCGACTGGCGGTGGCTCGGCCGTCGATCTGTCAAACATCGCATTCGATTGCGCAGTGGGTAGCCTCGTCGAGTTTCATGGCGCGCAGACGTGGTCGCGCACGATTACGTTTGGAACGGGAGACTCAACCTATTACAGCTTCTACAACCTGACCCTCCGTGACGTAGCTGGAACAGGTGGCGCCGCGGCATACAATCTGTTGATAGCGAAGACAGGCAACCAACTCTTCGTAAGCAACAAGTTGGTGTTCAAGGCGACACTTGGAGACTTCATTGTTCAGCTGCCGGATGATGGTAGCTCTCCGAGCGAGGGAGCGGGATATGCGTGGGTCGCAGCCGATACGATCGAAGTGCAGGGGGGCGGTACTCGGTGCACGCTCAGCGTGACTGCAGAGATGATACTGGAAGCCGCAGCCAATGACGCGACGATCTCGGCTGAGGAGATCGTCGATCCAGAGTATGCAAAATTCACGGATGTGAAGACAACGCTGCTGACGAAGAACGCGATTGCTGGCGCGGAGTGGGATGGCGGCTCCGACACGGTCACGGATAGCGGAGGGAACACCGGCATCGTCTTCGCCGGCACTGACTGGAATGGCTGCCCAGACACACCCGTTCAGGCTAGTACGTACTACCGTACTCCGTGGCCGCCGCGGCCAACACGTGTGTTTTCGGCTATCGACGGCGACGCATCGCTTCCGGCAGAACAGCTGATCACGATCACACCTGAAACGGGAGCGCTGGAAACGCTGCTACCGGCGCGGCTGAAGAGCACGCGTCCTTCGTGGCTGAACATCTGGTTCACGGGTAGCGGAAACGCACAGGCTGTGCATTTGCAGCCTGCGTCTACGACACTGACGCCGGGCACATACACGGCTACGGTCGACATCGAAATCGTGAATGCGATCCACGCGCTGCGAACCTACTACGTGGAATACACGCTCACTCCGGTACCGGAGTTCGAGTTCGTGCCGTCGAATGTTCAGTTCATCACTCCGAAGCAGGTTGTGCCTGACGAGGTCGTAGTCACGGTCAATAACAAGTATCCGGAGTCAGGAAGCATTGCGTGTCCGACCGGCGTCGACTGGGCACAACTGCCTGACTGGCTCGATGGCTGGTTCGAGGAGAAGTATGAAGGAAGTCTTGTTGGCTACCTGCACCTCAGGCCAACCAGCTCTGGGGTGAATCAAGACCGCAACGTGTACGTAACCGACGCGATTGTGGGATCCGGCATCTACTTCCCCGGGTATCCGGAATCGTCATCGT
>Ga0307928_10003546_pt1 | contig 11897 bp, 6 predicted proteins | sample AceLakmetagen232_FD_201815 | JGI IMG/M metagenome (GOLD analysis project Ga0307928, IMG submission 201815) | Saline water microbial communities from Ace Lake, Antarctica - #232 | ecosystem: Environmental > Aquatic > Non-marine Saline and Alkaline > Saline | place: Antarctica: Ace Lake...
TGGACAAAGAACCAGTTAAAACAAATTTCTTTCCTTGCAAAGGCTGATTAAATTTTCTTTTAGGATAAATTATTTTCAGCCCTGCCTTCTCTAATCTTTTTAAAAAACCGAGATTATCCACATCTTGGAACCAACCAAAAACACTTTCCCCCATTTTAGGGCCAACATCAAAAATATCCATCAAAAAATCTTGGGAAACTTTCTTTAACTTCTCTAGACTAACAAAATAATTAGCCAAGTCAATGCTGGTTTGTTCTCCAATATGCCTGATTCCCATGGCATAAATAAAATTAGAAAAACTAATTTTCTTACTTTGCTCAATTGCTTTAACTAAATTGTCTGCTGATTTTTCGGCAAAACGTTCCAATAGCTTTAAATCGCCCGTCTTCAAGGTGAAAAGGTCTGTTGCGTCTTTAATTAAGCCAGTATTCATCAGCTGACCGACAATCTTAGGTCCTAATCCGTCAATATTAAAACCTTTTTTAGAAACAAAATGACCAATAGTTCTTAGACGAATGGCAAAGCATTTTTTATTTGGACAATAATGAGCAACTTCGCCTGAACGACGCACCACCTTGCTCTGACAAATTGGACATTTATTTGGTATACGAAATATTTTTTCTTTTCCTGTTCTCAAATTTTTCAAAACTTCAACTACAGCTGGAATTATATCCCCCGCTTTTTCAATGATTACTGTATCTCCAATTCTAATTCCCAAACGAATAATTTCATCTTCATTATGTAATGTCGCTCTGGAAACAACGGAGCCTCCTAACTTAGTAGGTTTTAAAATCGCTACTGGAGTTAAGGCGCCAGTCCTGCCAACTTGAATAACAATATTTTCCACTACGCTAGTAGCCTGCTCTCCTGGGAACTTATAAGCTCGCGTCCAACGAGGAGACTTGCCTATTGCGCCTAAAATATTTTGCTGAACAATATCATCTACCGAGATTACTATTCCATCATAATCAAAACCAGCATTTAATCTTTTCTTTAGCTGATGATTATAATATTCTCCAACTTCTTTTAAGTTCTGACAATATCTCGTTTGCTCATCAGTTTTAAATCCTAATTTTTTTAATATCTGATGAACTTCTTGATGGGTTTTTTGCTTTAAATCGCTAATAATTTCAAAAATATAGCAGTCCAATCGTCTTTGTGCTGTAACCTGAGAATCTAATTGGCGAATAGAACCAGCCACTAAATTGCGTGGATTGGCAAATAATGGTAATTTTTCTTTTACTCTTTCTCTATTTAATTTTTCAAAATTCTTTTGACTCATGAAAATTTCGCCCCTAACTACAACATCAAAAGGCTCTTTTAATCTTAAGGGAATAGAACCAATGGTTTTAATATTTGTTGTTACATCTTCCCCTATTAAACCATTGCCTCTGGTAGCGCCCTGAACCAATATTCCTTTTTTATAAGTCAAAACAATATCTACTCCGTCTATTTTTCGCTCGCAATAATAGTTAAATTTTTGTGGAGATTTTTTAAGATTTCCCGTTTTTTTTCTTAAATAATCTTGCATATAATCCTCCCAATCTTCTAGTTCGGGGAAGCTAAAAATATCATCAATAGAAAGCATTGGCTTTATATGGCTAACCTTTGTAAATTTTTTCAAGGGCTCGCCACCTACTCTTTGAGTTGGAGAATCTGGTCTTACAAATTTTGGATATTGTTTTTCTAACTTTTCCAATTCTTTTTTTAAGGAATCCCAAGCTGCATCAGAAATCTCTGGTTTATCTAAAACATAATAAAGATGGCTGTGATAATTCAGCTCTTTACATAATTTAATAATTCTTTTTTTTGCTTCTTTTTTGCTAATAATTTCCGACATAATATTATTTTAACACATTTCTTCCCTTAAAACCATTGTTTGAAATAAAAAGAGCAGAGTAAAGCTCCACTCACAAATCTGTCAAGCAAAAGTTTGGAAGCCGAGCTTCCAAACTAAATTCTCATTTCAACTTCTCCAGTTTCACTAAGACCACATTTTTTGTAAAAAGGAATATTGTGCTTAGCGCAAGCTAAAATAATTTTATAACAATTTCTCTTACGCGCTTGCTGAACTAAATACTCAACCATTCTCGCGCCAACACCATTACCTCGTTGAGCTTTATCAGTAACAACGTTCTCAATGTGACCATATGGCCGACCATGGTGCGATAAATTTAGCTGAATTAACAGAAGTGCCGTGCCAACTACTTTTTCACCATATTCAGAAACACAAAGACAATAATTATCATCAGTGATAATGCTCCGTAAAGTCCTCTGTAAATCTTTATAATCAATTAAATCACCCTCTTTTGACGTAGGACTTAATTGATTCAACAAGTCAAGCAAAATATTTAAATCAGTAATATTAGCTTGTCTAATTTTGTATATTTCTTCCATAACTTTAGCGAAGGATGGCTCGGGGGCAGGGATTCGAACCCCGATTCCTAGGATCAAAACCTAGTGGCCTACCATTAGCCGACCCCCGAACATACAAAATCATACTAACATATTTTGTTGTAATTATCAATAATATAAACAAAAATAGTCAGACCCATAGTGGGACCCCTCGGGTCCACCATGATTTTAAAAGTTTGGTGGCTAAGCCAGCAAACTTTTTACTTTATCGCTATAGCGATAATATTAGGACGCAGGCAAGGAAAAATAAAACCAACTATTTTATTTACAATTTTATCCAAACCGCTTCTATTTGGATAATTAAAATCAACATATCGTATCTTAATATTTTCAAAGCCAGCTGTTTTTAGTAAATATTTAATCTCTTTGGTGGAATATTCGCGATAATGACTGCCAGGGCCGTAATCTTTCTTGATATCGTCGTTTATACTTTTTCCGAAAAGACATTTAATTCTATTATTCAATCTCAAAAGATTAGGGGTGGTAATAATAAATTTCCCGTTTGGTTTTAATATTCTCAAAGCTTCATTAACCACTCTCTGGGGATAAAAATTGAAATGTTCTAATGTTTCAGCTAATAAGGCAATATCAAATTTTGAATCTTCAAGGGGAATCTTTTCTCTTGATAAATCACAACTTTTAATAGTTATATTAAATTCTTTGGCTCGTTCTTGCATAATTAAATTACTGACGCACAAATCAATACCATACAAATTTTTATAACCCAAATAATGCGCACCCAAAAGAGAACATAGATAATGTGAACCTATGTCAAGAAAATATTTATCTTTATTGCACAAATCTTTTAACAGTCTAAAAATATACTCAAATCTGTGTTGGTGAAATAAAAGATATTTTTTTTCAACATCAATACTGTCAACATTCTTTTTGTTAATCTCTCTTAAAATTTTATTAATAATTCTAGTCATATATTATAATTACTACCTACTTGAAAACTTAGTTTCCAAGTTTTTGTTAGCTTAAATGATAGATTTTATTTTTTATCCAATATATGGATAAATTTAGATTTTGGTACTAAAAAGATAGGCTAGGAGCGAGATTTAAGAGCCATTTTTTCGGTGCCAGGCACCGACGAGAATAATATTATAATGGCGTTATTTTAATATTATCCCAATAAACAATAGCATTTCCGTAGTCACCGGTCCAAATGCCTAAACCTATATTGCCTCTTGTTAATCTTGTTCCTGTATCGGGAATATCTATTATTGGGTCTGCGCCTATTGGATTTTCTCCGTTATATAAATAAACTTTAATATTTTCTCCTTGAACTTTGATTATCACGTGATAAATTTCATTATTATTGAATGTATATGGATGCACTGTCACTTCTTTCAATATTTCATTGCCTGTTTGAGTTGAAGCTCGATATAAACGTAGCTTAGGATTCCATCCTGACCATTTACCCATAAAATTAAGTTGATAAAAATTTTCACTATCAGCTCGGCGAAACATTACATAACGATCAACTCCATCTGTTAGGGTAATGTCAAATTCCATTTGATAATCTTTCCAGGAATAATCGCCAATAAAAGTTTTAGCCTCAACTGCTTTTTGATTTAGAATAGAAACTCCATATTGCCCATTAATCACATGCCAATAATCTGATCCTTGCCAGCCATCAAAATTTCCATCATCGAAGTTTTCTGATAATTGTGGTTCTGAAATAGATGGCAAATCTAATGGGTCGCTTATTTCTCGCACTTGTAAATTATCAATAGACATATCCCCTTCGCCACTATCACCACCTGAAACAGCAAAGCCAACCTTGCCATAAGTGATTGGCAAATTATTGTCTATGTAATCAATAATTTTTTCACCGTCTACATAAATTCTAATACGATTCCCATTAACAACAGCTGTCAAGTGATATTCCTGATTCTGATTAAAATAAATTTTACCTGGGAAAGAATATTGAACTAAATTAGTTCCTTGCCCTGAAACTATTTTATCTAAATAAATAGCAGGTGTTGTAGCGTCAAACTCCCAATAACCGCGTAAATTAATTTGATAATAATTTTCCTGCGCTTGATAACGTAAAATCACATAACGGTCAACTCCGTCATTAAATGTTATATCAACGTCCAATTGATAATCCTCCCAATCAGGACTGCCTGTTAATGCTCTAGTGTATAGACCAGCGCCATTTAAATCAATTTGATACTTGTTGTCAATAATCTGCCAAGCATTTTCTGGACAAGTTCCCGTTGGACAATTATTTGGACCTGCAATTTTCCAATAATCAGGCAAAGTGCCATCGAAATTTTCTTCATAAGGCAACGCGATAAGACCAGATAAAGATATTTCTTGAAAAAGTGTTTTTACTTTTATATTATCAATACTCATTTTACCAGAACCAGCGTCTCCCGAATGAACGCCAAAACCAATTTTACCCTGCGGAATGCGATCATTATCAATTAAATTATATTCTATGTCTTTCTCGCTATCCAAATAAACTTGTATAATGTCATCATTAATACCAATTGTAAATTGGTGTTCTTGTCCATCATTGAATGTAGATGATAATGGATATTGCAGAACGGATAATGGAGTATTTTGTCCTTCTTGAATCTTTTCTAAACGCATTTCGGGATTAACACCTTGCCATGTACCCTTCAAAACTAATTGATAATAGTTTTCAACGTCTTGGTAACCAAATAATACAGAGCGATCAACTCCATTGTCAAAAATAATATCAAAATCAAGCTGATAATTGCGCCAATTGTCCTCGCCAGCTAAAGCTTTAGCAGTAAGATTAACGCCATTCAAATCTATTTGATATTTTTGATTAACAACTTGCCATGCAGATATTTCTCCTGACTTTTCCCAATTATCATCATCGTCATCGCTAAAATCGTCTTCAAAAAGCGTCATATCATTAACCAACCCTTGCGATGATTGAGGATTTGGAACTTCTTGCGCGAAAAAATCTTGCAAATTGTTATCCGTATCTTCGCTATTACCGTTCGGCCAACCCTGTTTTCTTTCAAAAGAATAATTTTGACTTGGAATAGGAGAAAAAGCTGTTAATTCTTTAACATTTTGAGGATTGCCCCAAGCAAAAACATCAGTATAATTTTGTTGTAAATACTCACTCGTTTTTTCACTCGGGTTATACGAATAAAGCGCTATTGAACCGGCTTCGTTGCTCAAATCAAACTGACATTCATCATACAACAACCAATCAATTATTGAGCCCAAATAACCCCCTAAGCCAACAAGATAGTAATCCTTTGATTTAATAATTGCATTTGAGGGAAACTCTTTCAAATGAAGCGGATTGTCCCAGTCGCGTTCTTGTGAATAATGAGCAAAATACCAACCACTCAAAGAAATATCATCATTTGTAGGATTATATAATTCCACGAATTCATTATCGGCTATTTGTATTTCACTCAACAAAACAGTTAGCAAATCAATAGAATGCTCAACAGAATTTGACCACTGGCCTTGATTACCCGCTTTATCTATAGCGCGCGTTTTAAAAGAATAAGTTTGCCCATCTTCGCCAGTTAAATCAAAAAAAATATCCGTGGTGGAAGTTGTATTTCCAGCCCAACTAATTTCATAATAATTTACGCCCGACAAATTATCCTCAACAGAGTCCCAAGAAACCCTGAAATCTAATGCTGTATCGAGTTCTTCTATTTGTAATCCAGCAACTTGTTCTGGTGCTGTATTGTCAAAAATAAAATCAGCCGTTGAAGTGCTATTCTGAACATTCCCAAAAGTGTCAGTTGCTTGAGAATAGATAGAATAATAATCGTCAGTTAATAATGAATCGTTTAAATCAAAACTCCAAGTGGGTGTTGTGCTTGTAGTATTCCCTAATATTGTATCCATCCAGAATAAAAAATCGCTCCATATTAAATCAGAAGTTGAGGTTGTATTACTTAAATATTGTGGTTCTGAAATCTTATGAACTTGAATTTTGACTTCCAAAATATCACTTGTAGTTGTCGCGTTTGATGACGCAGTTCCTTCAATCTTATTCGGCCAAGAAGTGGAATTAAAAATATTATTAGCAAGATTAATGCTTGAAATCGGAGCCGTTAAGTCAATAGTCCATTCATGGTTTTTTGTTGATACATTGCCCGCTTCGTCTACTGCTTCTAAATAAAAAATATGACCTCCTTCAAGGAGGCCATTATAATTTTGCGACGAACCACAACCTTGCTGCAGTTCTTCTTCGTCTATTCGGCAAGAAAAAATAACTATTTCATTGGCGGAAAATTCAAATTGCGCTGAAGTTTGATTGGTTAAAGAATCGGGGAAAAAATCTAAGGATATTTCTGGAGCAATTATGTCAAGCTCAGGCTCTGGTTCGGACTCAGGCGCAGTAATAACATTTGTCGCTCCTTTTGTTATGGTTGTTGTTATTGAAAAATCATTTTGGTCATTGTTAGTATCTTGCCCGTCAATGTTGCGAGCGTTAGATTGTCCCTGGCTTGGTTCAGGAGCATTATTGCTTATGTCGCCATCATCAAAGTTTCCATAGCTCACTTGATCAATAATTGTATCATTGTATTTTAGTTTGATGATATCGCCAATGTTGTTCAAGAGAAAACTAAAATCTTGTCCTTGATTTAGGGCTAACCATTCCCCAGCTTGGAGGGTTTCACCTCCCAAAGATTCAGGATTAGCAGTATTGTCTTCAATGGTCCAGTTAGTTAAATCAATTAAGCTACCAGTGTTGTTAAAAAGCTCAATCCATTCTGTTTCCCCTGTTGCTGGATCTGATACAAATTCATTGATGACTATATCACTTAAAGAATATTCCTGCCCATTTCCGTCACCCTCTTGATAATCATCGTCACAAGCATTGCCAATGCCGTCATTGTCGTCATCTGCCTGATCTAAATTAGCGACATTTGGACAATTATCATCCAAATCTATAATGCCGTCAGAATCACCGTCAACACCGGCATCTCCGTCGCCATTTTCTTCTCCGCCATCTCCTCCAACATTAAATATATTCACACTCCCCGGAGTTCCCCCTTCAATTAAACTCTCTGCCCAACTGCTATCCGTTTGTTTTCCTATTGTTTTGGCATTGTCATTTCCGCCCCATTCGCTTAAATAAGTTATTTCATCTATAAGATTGCCTGTCCCATCTTTTATAGCGATTGTTTCCGAAGTGTTTTTTAAAGAAAAAGAACTATCAAAAAGAGTTCCAGTAAAATCCGCGTAATCTATCATAAATTGATTGGCGTCATCCGCAATAATTGCATAATTATTAGAAGGTAATACTATACTTCCTTCTCGCAAATTCAAGGAATGATTGGTTTCCTCTTCATAAAATTTCCAATTTGTCATATCAACATTTTCAGCACTTGTATTATATATTTCTATCCATTCGTGTCCGCTATCAGAATTTGTTGGATTATACATTATTTCATTGATTATAATATCTGACAATTGATATGTTTCATGTTGAACGCTGGAGGACCCTCCACCTCCACCATAAGAACCAGAAGTAACAGCAGTAATAACGTTGCCAACCCCTTCAGTTAGAGTTGTTGTTATTGAAAAATCATTTTTATCATTATCAGTATCTTGCCCGTCAATATTGCGAGCACTGGATTGTCCTTTGCTTGGTTTTTGAGCATTATCACTTGTATTCCCGTCATCAAAATTGCCATAAGTTATTTGGTCAATAATTGTATCATTGTATTTTAACTTGATAATATCGCCAGCGTTGTTTAAAGAAAAACTAAAATCTTGCCCCTGATTCAAAATCAACCAGCCATCTGCTTGGAGGATTTTACCTACCAAAGCTTTAGGATTAGAAGTGTTATCTTCAATTGTCCAGTTAGTTAAATCAATTGAATTGTTAGTGTTATTGAAGAGCTCAATCCATTCTGTTTCTCCTGTCGATGGGTCTGACACAAATTCATTGATTACTATGTCGCTGAGAGAATATTGATGAGGCGAAACCTCATCAACCTCCTCATCAATCTTGTCTTGTTCCTCCGTATCTTTATCAATTTCTTCTTCATCTTCTTCTATGATGTCTTTATCTAATTCTTCCTTGTTAACTTTTTCTGGCAATTCTTCTTCTGGTTTTAAATCTAAAATAAATTCTTCGTATTCTTTTTTTATCTCATCTATATCTGAAAAATCTTCGCCTCCCACAAAATCTGTTAAAAATGAATCTTTTTCTATATCTGTATGTTGAATAAAATCACTTTCTGGAATAGAAATGTCGCTGATGTCTATGCCTGACAATAATTCCTCTATTTTTGCGTCTGCTTTTGGTCCGCTTAATAAACCCTTATTAACTAAATCAGCGATTTCATCTGATTCTTTTGCGCCAAACTCTATGAATTGTTGCGTTTTTCTCCAAAAACCTAAAGCTGCGTCAAGGTTATCTACAGGATTACTATTTTGTAAAAAATCTAAATTGATTTTAATTAGATCAGCATCAGATAAGTCAGATATTTCCTTGCCAATCGTTAGCCATGATTTTAGAGAGCTAAAAAAATTAGATATTTTAGATAAAAAACTAAATTTTTTAGAGATAAAAACTTTAGCGCACAATTTGCCAGTTTCATCCACTATTCTTTTACTAAAAGCGCCAATCATGTCAATTTGACGATGTCTCTCGGAAAGTCCACCAGCTAATTGAGATTTACCATAAGAAGCAATCTCAATATCCATGGGAACACCTTTTAAATTAGACTGATTGAGTTGCGTGGCAGGAAAGAAAAAATACCTCTCACCATCATAATCGCGACCAAAAATATTTATAGTTAATATCTTGCTGACATCTATTTTTGTCTTAAGCATTTTTATAATATCTTTAAACTGCTCGAACGCAAATTGCTCCCAAAAATCCCCCTGACCTAATTTATGAACTTTTGAAAATTCTTGAGACAACGAAAAACAATCGCTAGAATCATTAATTTCGCTTTTATTATCAAAACCGTCAGGAGTTATATTAATAGCATAATGACTATAGTTCATTAAAGGTTCTGGGTGATAAGTTAAATGCGGAGCATTCGCGCTTTCATAAATCTTTTCTACAAAACCGACAGATGTCCATTCACCGCTTTGTGGGCCCTTTTGATCGCCATAAGTATAATCAAAAATTTCATGTTCCTGAGCAACAATTTTTCTCATTATTGACTTGGCTATCTTATGATTATATTCAAAATCTTTAGGAATCTTAGCTTCAATAAATTCTTCTCCTTTATCCATATCAACAAAATATTTTGCGGGAATAATACGCGCTTCACCATAGTCAACCTCAACTACCAAAGGAATGCTTGTTTTCTGCCCTTTACCAATATAAATTCCGACAGCCCCTGGATAAAATTGTCCGGAAATAAAAGAATTTTCAAAATTATTATAGCCATACATTTTACCGTTTTCAGAGGTATGATAAAGAATTGAGCCCCATGGCAAGGCGAAAGCATTGGCGGTAACACCAATGCCCAAAAAAAGTATTAACCCAAAAAGAATGCTTTTTTTATGCGCAATGTTCATATAAAAAAAATTATTATAAATAATTTATTATCAATTATTGATTATTAATAATTGCCTAAAAATGTATTACTCATGTAATCATCTATTTCATTTGGCATAGCTTTAATCTCTTGCGTTTTGTCAGTTAATAATTCTAAAACATCAGCTGTCGCTACTCTAATTGTATATTCTTTATGTTTTAATAACGGTTCTAAATCCACAACTAATTTATCAGAACTATCTATACCATTTCTTCTGACAATATCTTCAATGGTTAATAACGCTAAACTGCGGCTTGTTAAATCTTTGGTCTCATCTAAGGCGATTTTCATAAGTTCAGGAATCTGCTCTTGGCCTCCTATTCTGCCCAACGTATTCGCAACCTCTAAACGAATACCAGAATCAGGATTTGCTAAATCAGCTAATAAAAATTTCTCCAAACCATTAACATTAGATGTTGTTAAATTTTTTAGAGCTTTAATTTTAAAATCAGGGTGAACATCTGGACCCGTAATCATTTGTTTTTGAAGAACTATAATTTTCTCGTCATCTATTCGCGCGTCTAATAAATAAGAATAAGCGAGTTGGCGAAGGTCAAATGGATTTGTGTTTTTTATCGCAATTGAGTGATAAAAATCAGCTTCTTGAATAGTAATTAGCTGATTATTTCCTCTGGAAAGACCGAAAAACATACCTAACGCAAATATCCTATTTTCTTCGGATTTATTTGTGTCTTGAATAATTTGTATTAATTCAATTTTTTGAGTGTCAATAACATCATTTAGTCTGTCTGCTATTTCTAATTCGCAATTTTTCCCTCCTCTTATTTGACATTTTTTATATATGGATTCAAGTGTTGTTAATTTATCTTCCGTAGATAATCCCTGCCATGCTAAACGAGTTAGGTATAAATAAACACTAATTAAGGCGATAATCGACAAAATGATTATTAAAATTGTTTTAATTGGTTTTTTCATAAGCATAAATATTTAAAATAAAACAAAAAAAATACTACCGAAAAGTAGTATTTATATAAAATAATTTAAATTTAAATAAAAATTGTGTCAGCGAATTAATCTCTCTCTCTCTCTCTCTCTCTCTCTCTCTCTCTCTCTCTCTCTCTCTCTCTCTCTCCTTGGGTCGTATAAAGAATTAAAAGACAAAATTAAAGAAAAATACATGATTGACTTTATATTTGATTTCAACTGGGTTAATGACATAGTACTGATTTATTTTCTTTCACTATAATATAACATCAGAAAAGGGTCAAGCATAAAATACCAGAAAACCAACCCGTCGGGTTGGTTTTTTCGAATAAAAAAAATAGTGCTTATTTGACTTCCAAAGAGCGAACTCTTTGTCAGCTACAAGAACCGAAGTTCTAAAATAAGCACTGTAAATATTTTAGCACAATTATATTTTTTTGACAACACACTACCTGTGGATAACTTAAATAAGGACCCCTCGGGTCCACCATTTCTTGACAAACCTCAGTATATATGTATAATAATACTCAAGGAGGAATTCACTTGAGGCGGGTCAGAGCATTCATCACGAAATATTTTTTCCCTCTGAAAAAATGCACTCTTGTGCCATCACTCTCGCCCGTCTCACCATTACATCACAAAAAGATTGCCTACCTTAGGCAATCTTTAAACTATTCATAACCAACCCGACGGGTTGGTTTTCTGTTGGACATCCACAAAAATAAATAAAAATGGTGTTAGCCTAGAATCCATTTCAACAATCAAATATTAAATTAAATAACCGAAATTAGATAATCCAATAAAATTAAGCAAAAATATCAACTAATAAATTAAAAAACCGAAGTTAAATAATTTAGAGAAATAAATCTCACTAACACCATTAACAATAATAATACTTTAAATATATTTAGCAACACCCAATCTGTGGATAACTTAAAAAAGGGGACCCCTGGGGTCCCCTTAAAAGCAAAGGTCCGGGGCAAATGCCCCGGGCCTTCTGATTAGCGAATA
>Ga0307928_10003547_pt1 | contig 11897 bp, 23 predicted proteins | sample AceLakmetagen232_FD_201815 | JGI IMG/M metagenome (GOLD analysis project Ga0307928, IMG submission 201815) | Saline water microbial communities from Ace Lake, Antarctica - #232 | ecosystem: Environmental > Aquatic > Non-marine Saline and Alkaline > Saline | place: Antarctica: Ace Lake...
TAAAATTAAGAAAAAGATTAAAAAAAGAAAAAATTGAAGAAATCCTTAAATTTCTTCGTAATACTGCACTGCTTCAATGTAGTAGTTACTTGTTGCACTATCAAGAGTGGTTCCAAGACTATATACTTGAACAACTATTTTCTGTGAAGCATTGATTACAACAGGAACTCTGATCTTTGGTCTTTGAAACTCGTCACCTATATCTTTATAGATTCCGTTTGATCCTGACCAAAATTCACGACTTTCAGTTCCGTTTGCGTTTTGCTTTAGGATCCTTGTCATTCCTGCTGTGATTGCAGTTGTAGTGTCTGTTGCGTTATAATCACCAAAGTGGTAATTAACAGGAGTTATTTCAACTGCCATTCCCAAAGGAACTGCATAAGTTAAAATAGCTTTCCAATCTGTTGAAGTCACAAGATCCGCACTTAAATATGTTGATCCATCTGTATTTTTATCAATAGTGAAAGGTGATTTCACTAAACCTGCTTGTTTATCTGCCATTTTTTATTTTTCTCCGCCTGTGAAGGCAATTTTCTTTCAATTTTTCAAATCCAAGTATTTTTCAAAGTCACTAAAAATGCAATTAAGCAAATTCTGTGTTCACGTCAACACTTGATCCGCCTGAAGTTTTATTTCCTTCGACAACAGCAGGACTTGCACCTGTTGCAGTTGCTAAAGCAAAATTCACTAAATTTGGAAGTTTCACATTAAAACCACTCAAAACGTCAAATGTTAATGATCCTAATGTATAGACTGCTGATCCTGCACTTGCATATTTCAATAAGTCTTTTGTCATTGCCAAAGGTGTCATTCTATAACCTGCATATAAGGCAATTGTAGTTCCTGCACCACCAAGAGTTCTTGAAGAAATCATTGGTATTGGTGATTTAAATTTTGATCCTAAGAAAGCACCTACAATTCCACCAACTGCACCACCAAGTGATACTTTTGCACCAAGTTTTGCAAGGTCTAAAAATCCGTCCATTGACGGTATGATCTTCTTTACTATGTCTTTTCCTTTTATTTCATCTGCCATTTTATTTTTATCTCCCATATTTTTTACGAATTTTTTAATGTGATTATTGTATGTAAGCGTATCTTCTGTTAATAAGTTTTGCGGTGAAGTTCCTGAATGTTCTGTTTCTGACTTTCTGACCTTGATCACTTCAGGTTCTTTTAATCCGAAACCATAACAATAAAATTCACCTTTTTCAAGTTTTGCGATCTGTTCAATATCGTCAACATTATCAATATAATTTTTTACTGCTTCCTTGTCCCTGTGGGAAGTTACCCTTCCAATACATAAATGATCTGCCTGTGATAAGATTGTTTTATCAAGTCTGCTGATCCTTTGAGTTATTGCAATACACCCAAGACCGTCTGATCTGTTTTCCTGAAACATTCCTCTGATTACGTCCCTTGAAGCTGTTTTCTGTCCTTCAGGTGCAAACTTATGAACTTCGTCAATGACAATTGTTTGGATCCCTCGTCTTATATTCTTTCTAAATTCTGTTATGAAAGAGTGCATGAAACCGTTCTGATCTTCAATTGTCAATCTTTTTATTCTGATCACAGTATTTTTATTTGTCTGTGAAAGAAGAATTGCAAGTCCCTTTGCTGATTTAACATCTTCAGCATTAATATAAGCAAATTCAGGAAGGTTCAAATAAGCGTCTTGCGGATCTACAACTATAAAAGTCTGACCTGTCTTGATCCCTTCTTCAATGATCACTCTTGCAGTGTAAGATTTACCAAAACCTGACTTTGCAATGATCACTGATTTTTCACCGTAAAATTCTTTTTCAAGTTTTACTGATCCTTTTTCACTTATTCCCATTTTTTAAGATACCATAGCATAAACTATTGTTGAAGTGGCAATTGTAATAAATGCACCAGTGATTGCGATCAACCATTTTCTGTGGGTGCTTATTTTTTCTTCATGCACTTCAACTGTTTTGCAAACATTATCAGTTTTTGTGTGAAGATCTTGAATACTATCATAAATATTTTTGTTTGTGACCCTAACAAAAGTTTTTGAATCTGACATCATATTTCACCTGCTTTTTTATTCAAAAACCATAATGCACCGCCAACTGCAATTAATATAATTAAATAATGACTTTTTGAAGCTGTTTCAGTTTTATTGAATTTTATATCTGTTTCACCATTTGCTGAAGGTGTCCCTGTCACATAATATTCTGAAGATTGGTTTTCACTAAATGCTGAAATTGAATTGGATCCAATATTTATATTTGGCAATATTGATTGTGATCCTGCAACAGCTTGTTTTATTCTGTCAGGCATTACTTTCTTTGCCATTCTAATAACTCCGCTTTTCTTTTTTATAATTCTTTTTGTATTCAGATTTTGACATTGATCCTGATCCTTTTCTGCTTGATCTTAATTTTGCCATTTGATCCTTTGCTTCTTTGGATCCTTTTTTGAAATATTTCAGTCCTTTCTTTCCTATTTTTACAACTTCGTCAGCAACTTCTTTCACAATTTCAACAGGTTTTTCTACTGTTTGTTTTATAGAAGAAGCAACAAAAGTTCCTTTTGAAAGTTTATACAAGAAGTAACCGCCAAGTGCAACACCTGCTAAAACAGCAAATTTTTTCATATTTTCTTGATTATCTTTTTGCATTGGGATCACCTATAATTTAGTTATTATAGATAAAATAAGAAAATAAGTATATAAATTTTGCGTTAAATCTTAATCTTTTTAATCCATTTTCTTAAATTTTGGATTTTAGATCATTAAACATTGCACTTATTTTTGGAAGGTGTTTATTCTTTTCACACCAATCAAATTTATCAGCACATGATCCTTTGAAGATTTCGATCAATTCTTTATCAGGTGTCTTTTTCAGCATTTCCCTTAATTGAATTGGAAGCAAATCAAAAAATGGTTCAATTTTCTTAACTTCTTGATCAAGTGAATTGATCTTGTTCTGAAATTCTGTCATTTCCATTGCTGTTAAAAATTTAAGTGCTAATTGAATATATCTTGCATTATCTTCTTGTAATGCTTGAACAATCCCTTCATTTTCGTTTGTTTCCATTTGATTTTTCTCCTGATCTTGTTCATTAGGATCCTTATTTCCAACTTCCAATACCTTTTCATTATGATCTTTCCCCATGTGTCTTTTTTGTTTTTCTTTGATCACAGCTTCAAGTTTTGGATCATGTCTTTGAACAGGATCTTCAGGTGCTTGATCTTTAACAAGTGGTGGATCAGCGTGTTTCTTTGATAGATCTTGCAAACTATTCACTTGTTGATCATGTTGAATTGGTTGTCCCCTTCGTGGTTGTGAATAAGAAGGATCAACATATCCTGTATTAACTTGTGAATTTACTTGCCCTGTTTCTTTATAATTATCCCATGCAAGACCTGCTTCATACCATGCAGGACGTGAATATTTATATTTAAGCTTTTCCATTGGTGAAAAATTAGACCACCCTTCAGGTGGTTGCATTTCAGGTTGTGCTTGTTGTTGCGGATTCTGTTGATTGAAAGCTTTCATATTTGACATAAATCCTTCTACAAATTTAAGGATCATTGGCATATATTTTGCCCCTTGTTCAATATACGTCATAATCTTATCAGGTTTTCCTGTTTCAGGATCCTTGAAGATCTCTTTTCCAACTGTCATTAATTGCTTTGTTGCGTCACCGTCAAGTTGAAGTGTTGGTTTGTTTGTTCCGTCAAAATCCCCTTCCATAGGTGGTTTACCTGTGGATTTTCTATATTTCCCCTTCATGTAGTTCCTCATATACTCGTTATATTCTTCTTTGCTTTTTCGTGGCATTTAGTTCACCCTCAACTTTCCCAAGATCTGTTTCAACATTTGGCACCCAAGTTTTATTGGATTTATTGAACTTCACCCCTGAAATCTGTCTTATGTAATTTTGTAATCGTTGCGTTGAAACCATGATATTTGAAGAAACTTGTTTACTGAATAACTGAACATCATAAGTTTTGAATGGTTCTGTTTGTTCTTCAACAAATTCCTTGATCTTAATCTTCAGATCTGACCTTGTTTTCACCATGTTCTTAATAAAGTTAATCCAACTTTATTAATCTTTTGATTTTAATCTCACCATTTCGTTAATCTTTGTGAAATTCTTCTTCTCTCCTAAATGTTTACATAGGATAATTGGATCAATCCACCTGAAGATCCCTGCTTGTTCAAGTGCATGACAATGACCAAAATCATCTGTTCTTTCTTCACCAAATAGATCATAATCAAATGCTGTAAGCATTGCTTTACCTGTATGCAATAGGCAACCATAACCTGTTCCCCATGTTGGAAGAACAACTCCTGCTTCAACTGCTTGTTCAAGTTTATCAAGATTGAAATTTGTGTGAGTGTCAACGTCAATTGCAACAGGCACTTTGCTTTCCTTATAAAAATATAGTCCTGAAATGCTTTCAAGATTGTGACCAAGTAATCTGAATATTGTGTCCTTGTTTGCAGGAATTGTGTCAGTATCTAACCAAAATATAGCGTCAAATCCTTCCTTTACTGCATAGCGTCTGATCATTTCCCTTGAATAGGTGATCTTCTGAATTATTGACAGATCATCTGATTTTGGAAGTTCTAATCCCGCAACCGTTTTAATCTCACCATGTTTTGTTTTAATCTCTACTTCCTTAATCTTTTCAAGAAGTTCTTTTCTAACATCACCATTTGCACATAAACAGATCTCAAAATCTTTATAATCTTGATTTGCAATCCATTGAAACCATGTATTGATTGAATACTGCTTGTGACCACCAATTGGTGCTGATATAAGCACTTTTTTCTTATTCATTGTCTTTGACCTCTGTGATTCTTTCTTTGATCTTGAACGGAATTAAACGTCCGCATCTGCAACATTTAAATTCTTGTGGGTTCAAATTATCGTCCAATGTAATTGCCCAATGCCAAGACAAACAAGATTGACATCTTGCTTGACCAAATTTTCCCTTAATCATTTTTGCTTCACCTGTTTTGCTATTCCAAAAATATTTGTTCCATTACACATTGCATGAACTTTATGAAAAGTGATCACTGACCAAAATTTTCCAAATACTTCAGTTATAATATTTTGATCCCATAATGTGAAGTGTTCAGGAAATACCCCAAATCTTCCGTCCTTATGGGGTAAACTGAAAATAAATTGTCCTTCAGGTTTGATTGCTTTCCGTAACCAAAACAAAACAGGATCAGGATTTTTCAAATGTTCAATCACTTCAAATGCAATGATCACGTCCCATTTTTGAAATTCTTGAAATTCTCTTATATCTTTGATATTAAAAGAAACATGGGGGTATCTTGATCTTGCAACCTTCACTGCTTCAGGTGAATAATCAACGCCTAAAACATCATGTCCTTTGCTTTGAAGATAAGCACAATAATCACCAACACCGCAACCAAATTCAAGGATCCTTAAAGGTTTGCTGTGATCAATTGCTTGATCAAGAAACTTGATCCAAAGTTCTCTGTCATTTTTGATTTTATCTTGATAAGGTTCCCCTGAATAAACTTTGTCCCAATATTCTGTATTGTCTTGATTAATCTTTTTCATTATAAACCCCTTTTCCAAATTTTTCAATCATTAATGTTTGAAAATCAAATGCATGATCTTCCCATGTTCTGATAGGATAACATTTTGATTTCATTGTTTCCAATAATTTTGGATATTTTATTGCACTGTGAACTTTATTCAAGAAATCTTTTTGATATTCTTCTGAATAAGGATTTCCTTTAACATACATTCCTGCAAGTCCGCCTGTTTCTTTTAGTGATCCTTTATCTGAAGTTATGAAAGGAGTTCTGCTTGATCTTGCTTCCATGATCACATTGCAATAAGTTTCAGGAAATGTGTTTGGATATAGAAGCATTGTTGCACGATCTAAATATTGCAAAACTTCTTCCTGTGTGACTGATCCATGATAAACAATTCCTTTGATCCTTTTCAATTTTGCATAAAGTTGATTAAAATATAATTCGTCATGGATCTGTCCGTCATAGATCACCATGCTTGAAAATATATGAAGTTCTGCTTTTGGAAACCACTCAATTATCTGTTTCCACATTTTCGCAAGAACGACAAGTCCCCTGAAAGGAGTTGAAGCGTAAACAAAATTTATTGGATCCTTGTTAACTTCTTCTCTTTGATCTGCACCGTTTCCAATGATCATAATTTTATCTTCATTGATCTTGAAAGCTTTTTTGATCTGTTCTTTATGATATTTTGAAAGAACAATTAATCCGTCATATAGATCAAAATATGTTTCTGGAATCCCTGCAAAGCATGGTGAATCTGTATCATCTTGTGAATAAAAAACTTTTGCTTTTGCTGTCACTGTGTTTGGTATTGCATAGCATTTTCTGTAATGGATCAATAAGTCACAATCTTCTTTGATATTAAATAGATCTTGAAATGGTCTGAAGATCAAGTTTTTAATCTTGCTTTCTTTTGCTGTTGGAATATATGCTGTCACTTCATGGACTTCTGCAAGTGCAAAGATCATTCTTAAAAGTGCTTGATCTGCACCGCCAAGTGGTCTGTCTTTTATGCTTGTTGGTGTCAATCTTGTTGACGTTGGACTGAATACAATTATTTTCATTTTGTCACCTTCTGATAAGTTTGCAAATATGCTTCATGGATCTTGAATTGATTTTCGTTTACAGGTTCAAACATTATATATTCATCTTTGATTTTGTAAACTCTTGTTCCGTCTGTTCCATAAGGAATAAATTCTGTTCCAAATTTATGTTTTAATCCATACTTACTGAATAATTTATCATCTATTGTCATTTTTCACCTTTTCATTAATTTTCTGTAACCACAATTATCACAAACAAATAAATCAAATAAATCAAATATAAAAAACAAAATATTAATTGTTTGATGAATCCATGTTTTTTAAATCCACAATTAGGACAAATACAATTCGTTTTAATTGGAAATTTCATTCTGTCACCGATCCTTTACAGCAAGGACATTGTTGATCTTTCTCTTTTCCCTGCTTCCAAATAATTGTGTTAAATCTTCCTTTGGAATCTACACAATAAACATTCCAATTTCCGTCAAAATCTTTGTCATAAAATTTATGCTTTTTTGACATTTTATTCAACCTGATATTTGTTTTCCGCATTTAGTGCAAAAATCTTCATCAAATTTAAATCCTGCTTCACCAACTAAATGTTCATGTATTGGTGCATTGCAACATTCTGATTTTCTTCCATTAAGATCTTTTTCAGATATATTTCCATTACAATATTTGCATTTCATTGTTTTTCACCATTAAACAACTCGTCATATCTTTGTGGTTTTGCTGTTGGATCTTGTTTTTCAAGTGCAACAAGTGCTGATTTAAATTTCTTTAATTTTGTTGTTCTTTCTTGATTTTGTTGTGATCCAATTGGTACATTAATCAAATGATCTGCTTTAATTTTATTAATCACAATATCAAGTTCTTTTGCTGTTGGAAAACATTCCATTAATTCCTGATATTTATTTGCAAGTTGTGTATTTAGATCTTTGACAAATTCAAAATCCATTTCAATTTCTGCAAGTTTTCCTGCAAGTTTTGCTTTGTCCTGATCACCACCTGCAAGTTCAAGTGTTCTTGCCTGAAATTTTTCAAATCCTTGTTTTCCTTCTTCATTATTTTCTGTCATTTTGTTTCACCTTAACATTTATATTTGTCTTTCCTGCATGAAATTCCATTGATCCACTTTTGAATTTATTAAAATCAATAGTCTGTGCTTTCAGAAATAGATCTACAACCGCCCTGATCTTATCAAGAATCAACTTTTGCGTGTTGTCAATATTATTGTTCATCTTTTGAATTGTCTTTGTTAATCCAATTACTTTTATTATTAGAAGTCCTTCAACAATCATTAATCCACCTGCGGTGATTGTGAATATTATCATTTCGCTTGTCATTTTCAAATTCTCCTGCTGATTTTTTGATCAGCTTCAATTGTTTAAAAAATAAAAAAGGATCCGAAGATCCAAAATTTAATTAAAACACAAATAATCTTTCTTGTCTTTTTTGTTGATTACTGTTTGCACAATAACTTCTTTTCCAACAAGTTCCTTGTAATGTGCAACGCCCATTTTTTCAAGGAAAGTTCCAAGATTTGTGACTTTTCCCCAACCAATTTTGCCTTCAGAATCTTTTTGAAGTCCAAATATTCTTGACGCTTTTATTTCAATTGGATTTTCTCCGCCTTCAATAGTTTCAAGAATTACGGTTTCAACTTTTACAAAGTAACCATAGTTTCCTTCACATTCGTCAACAGTTGCAATTTTTGCTTTGTTTCCAACGTATTTTGTCACGTCAATTGTTGGCAATTCAATCTGACCTGTTTCACCAAGTTCTACTTTTTTAAGGTTTGTATGTTCTTTCATTTTTTTATTTCTCCTGCTTCCGATCCTGTGGATCCTCTTGCAATTTTTGTCAAAATTTATGACTGTGATTTAGTTATTACGATCTTGTCTTTTTCAAGTGTGATTTCAAGTTCTTGATCTTCATTAAACGGAAATGCTGAATCTTTTCTGATTTCAGCAGGAACCAATATTGCAACTGAATATTCTGATCCGTATTTTACGAACTTTGATTTTGCTTTTAACATATTTTTTCTACCCCCAATATTTTAAATATATCCTGATCAGGATCTTGATCCTGTTTCTTTGAAATGAATTTTCCCTTCATGGATCCGTCTGATCCTGTTTTTTGTATATCAATGATTGATTTCATTATATATCATCTCTGCTGTTCTTTTCACCTTCATCATCACAAAATTGTGATCCATGATCAACTTCACTTCCACAATATAAACATTGTGTCAATTTAAACACCCCTTGCAGTCATTTCTGCTTGTGCTTGATCAACTGTGAACTTTGAATTGTCTTTGCCACTTAAAGCGTCACACAGATCCCAAATCCCTGCTGACTTAATATCTGTGCTGTTGTTACCGTCTGATTTTCCAAAAATTGTTGTTTCCATTTTTCATTTCTCCTGACTTACGATCCTGTGGATCTTATGTCATAATTATCCTTAAAGTATAACTACTATTTAAACTTTTCGGTTAATCCCTATATTTTACGGATTGTTTGGTGCATAAGATCAAAACTTTCTTCTTGATCTTAAACCAATTTTCAGGCATTGACAAACTACTATCAACATGACTTTCAAGATCAATAAGATCTGTTGGAACATTATAATTTGTTTTCATTAAATTCTTGATCCCTGCAATTGTAAATTCTTTATTCTTCACTCTGCAACCTCAATTGGAATTGTATCAAAATCTTCAATGACTTCTCTTTTATCATACCTTGACATTACACGCCTTGAAAACATGATCATAGAAACAAAAGTTTTGTTTCTTCTTAAACTTTCAAAAGGTGTTGCAATTTTTTGTTTGCTAAATCTGAAAGCTGAATAATCATTTGTTTGAAGTGCTTTTTTGAACACATTAAATTTAAATAAGTTCTTTGGGAAACCTTTGCATTTAATATATTCACCTGTGCCTGTCTTGATCCCATACATTTTAGGAAGTAAGAAAACACCTTCTTTTATTCCACCTTGATCAATCAGTTCATCTTTGATTGCACCAAGTTTGTCTGAACATGGAAGTTTAACGTCTGTGATCACTGAATCTGTATCACAATAATAAATCTTACCGCCTTTTTTCATTGCTTTTTCCATTACCTTATACAATTCTAATCTTGCGTAACTTGTAACAAAAGAAGCAATTGCAGGAAGAATGTGTTTTGCTTTGCTTTCAGATTTTTCAATAAAAACAGGAAGTTCACCAAAGAAATCAACAGGTGTAAGATCCACAGTTGACTTTGGAAAAATTGTCAAACTTTCACGTTCTCGTCTTTGACCAAATTTTCCATATAAACTATTCATTAATAATTTTGAAGCAATATAATCAACGGATCCTGATTTTGCTTTTTGTTTAACTTTGTAAAGTATATCAATATAATCAGAAAATAAATTTGCTTTCTTAAATTTATAACCATATTTTATTGTGATCTTATAACCAAGTTCTTTTGCTTTTTTTAATTCAGGGGTGCAATACCATCCTTCCCACTTACCAACAGGAAAAGTCAGTTTCTCTGTTGGTGATCTGTGGGGAAGAATTGGGTATTTGACACTTGACGGACATTCCACAACCGCAAGTGCCACCCCAAAATCTTCAGGTTTCATTATAAAACTTTTGATCGGAGTTCCAACAGGCATTGGAAATTCTTTCATAACAAAAGGATATAATGAATTTACATCATAATAATTTAAATTCTCACCATACATTCTGAAGATCTCTGTTCTTCCGCCATAATAACTTTTTCGGATTTCATCTTCCTGTGCTTGATAAGTTGCAATAGGCATTTTTAAAAATTGTCTTCTGAAGATTTGCATTGCAAGTTGTGCAAGTGTTATTGATCTATCCAAAGAAGTATTATATTTATTGATCAAGTAATCTTCCCATTGATCCATTACTTGAAATAAACCAATACAATCATTATGAAGATAAGGTTTCCATTCAGGCATTAATTCTTTCCAATTTCCCCAATGAATTTTGGTGTGATCAAAATCACCTTTTGGATTTGCAACACCAAAATTTGTTGTTAGTTTTCTTAGTGCAAAAGGAAGCATTGCAAAACTATCTCTTAACGTCCAAGTATGAACAATTTCTTTTTTTGTTTTTCCGTTTCTTGTTTTATCTGCAAAACTGCTGATCTCAATTTGAATGATCCTTGCCCCTGCTCTCATGGGTTTGATCTGATATTGTTCACAATATTTTTTCTGAACAAGTTCTTTTAAAATAAATGAAAAATCAAATTTTCCCCCATTATGTGCATAAGCATTATATCCCCTGTAACGGTGAACAAGGAAAGCATTTAAAAAATCTTGAATACAATTTTCACCGTCAAAAGTCAACATTCTATGCCCGTCATATAGTCCCACAGAATAAGGTTCAATCCAAGAAATAGTTTCAATATCGAATACTATTTTCTTTGTCTTACTTTCAACTTTTGCTTCGACAGGCATAAGTGCTTGTGCATTGTGGAATTTCATTTATAGCGGCTCTCCTATGATATTATTTAAAATTCTCATGATTCCGTAAAGAATACATAAAAATGTAGTGCCTGTAATATTCCGTCATTTCCGTCAAGGTTCAAAGTATAACCTTTTTTTAAAAAGAAAATATCTTTGATCTTTGATCTCAATTCTGCAAACATTGGATCTTCAGAAGAAACATGACGTTCATAAGTTTTTGTGGATATTGTATCCATTGATTCTTTTGATCTTTTTCTGTTAGTGTCCTTATTATAATATTGACGCTTGATCTTGTCAGAAGTTCCAATTGTGATTCCAATTCTTTGTGCAGGTAAATGCTTAAATGTTTTATGGATCCTGTGAAATCTTTCTTTCAATAGGATCATTAATTTATCAAGATCCTGTTCATCATTTAGAACTTTACGCCAAAGTGAAAATTTGGATCTCACAAACTTTTTTCCTGTGATTTCTGTGATCCCTTTTTCCTGACTAAATCCAATATTTACTCTTGAATATAATTTTTTAAGAAGATCAGGTTTTGCCCAAACAATTCTTCCTTCATGCAAGAATTTTGTTTTGACATAATTTTTTAAACTTTTCCGCAAGATCTTTGTGAACTGTTTCTTTCTTGCGGTGTTCAGAATTGCTATTGTTATTTTTTGGTTTATTGCCATTTTGGAATGTTTTGCACCTCACATTTTAAGATCATTAAAATCCTTTAGTTTAACTACTATTTAAACTTTTTGGTGACGGATCAGGATCATAAAAACAATAACTAAAGAGTAGTGACGCAACTGGTAGGGAATGGTATGGTAGGGAATACATATAT
>Ga0307928_10003548_pt1 | contig 11895 bp, 20 predicted proteins | sample AceLakmetagen232_FD_201815 | JGI IMG/M metagenome (GOLD analysis project Ga0307928, IMG submission 201815) | Saline water microbial communities from Ace Lake, Antarctica - #232 | ecosystem: Environmental > Aquatic > Non-marine Saline and Alkaline > Saline | place: Antarctica: Ace Lake...
AGTTGGAGAAAGTTCTTTATAATTAAATTTTATATAATCATTAGTACCGTCAAAATCGAATTCTGTTTGAGAACTATTAAAAAATGTTACTCCTCCGTAAGCAGTACCGTCATAACTATTTGCTAAATCTAATAATCCAGTTTCTGAATTAGTAACATTGGCTAAAGGTAAGTACATATCTACATCAGTAGTCCAATCAATAGTTGCGCTTACAGATGTAACTAATAAGATAAACATTAATATTGAAATTATAGTTAGTTTTTTCATATTGACACCGCATTTAAATTCATTGAAGTAATAGCTACATCTCGAACAGGGTTACTATGGTCGTCAAATCTTACGCTTAAACTTTCTCCAACATTCATATAAACTAAACACCCGAAAGTCATAGGCGTATGAGTACCGCTTAAGTCGTTAGAGTCGTAACAATTATTTAAAGGAGTATCATCTAAAAATAGTTTCATACCATATTGACCGCCTACACTTACCGCATAAACAGAAGAAGAAACAGAAACTTTATAATAACCTTTATTTATTGCCTTTAAATTTCCACTTAAATTTATGCTTGTAAATCCGTTAGAGTTTCCTAGTGTTAAATTAGTAACTTGAACATAAACATCAGGAGTTATTAAATCTATCATTTCGAAGCCCTCATCTAATTTATTATATAATTCACCGTAAGAAGTTGTGCTTGTAGGTATAATTAAAGTTCTATCGTTAGTACAAGAAACTAATAATAAAGATAAGATTAAAATTAAGAATAATAGTTTCTTCATCGGCTATCACTCCAAACTTTCGTACCATAAACTATTGCCCCTAAAATTCCAATAACGAAACCTAAGAAGATCCAAAAATTCATACCACTAATAATAAAAGTTAAGAAAGGGTATTCACTCGCCCAACTTTGCCCTTTCCAGTTATCAACACTCTCATTTATAGTCGGTGCTAGATAAGAGAAAACTATTAATAGAATAACTGCGATAAATATAACTTTAATAAAATTGAAGACTTCTACCATAGTTTAAAACCTCTCTTTTGAACTTTGGCTTTCTTAAGTCCTATCTTTTCTCCACTTGTATTTATTCTGTATTTTCGGCTTTCGATAAATACGTTATTCTTTTTATAAAATTGTAATCTTTTCTTTTTGAAAGTGTCTTTAGTGTCTTCAACATCTATACTAGAGAACATAGGTATTAAACTTCTCATTGAAATAGGTTTAACTCTAAAACTTGCTTGAGGCGTGTTATCTACCGCATAAGCCCCGAAATCTAAAGCTTGATCTCTAGTTAAACGTTTAATGTTTGCCTTTCCCCAAACTCCTTTTTTTCTTATTTCTACATCGAACATCTGACCTTTTTTATTATTCTTTTCAAAATCTAAACTAGGGAGGGTTACGGGCGTAAATATAGGAGTTATAACGGGATTAATAGGAATAGTCGGAATAATTACTGGTTGAATTATTGGCTCAAAAACTGGTTCTGTTATTGGTTCTGTTATTGGTTCTGTTATTGGTTCTGTTATTGGTTCTGTTATTGGTTCTGTTATTGGTTGCGTATTACTCCCTCCAATAGATCCCCCTATACTTTCCGTTATTGGTTCTGTTATTGGTTCTGTTATTGGTTCTGTTATTGGTTCTGTTAAAGGACTTGTATTTACATCTATTAAAGGTTGAGTTAATTGTTCGCTTATCGGTTGTGTTGAACTCGGAGAACCTATTAAAATTAAAGGAGTTATAACTGGTTTAGGTATTGTTTGAATTGTTAAAGGTAAAGCTACCTTTCCTAAAATATTAGAGTTGGAAGTTGTTTTAATGTTTGTTAAAGTGTTTAATTTTGATATTGGTTTTATATTTGAAGTTGTTTTAAATCCAGTTCCTCCAGTTCCTCCAGTTCCTATTCCGCCCCTATTTATTGCCCCAGTAAAAAGAATATTATTAAGTTTAAACCTTTTTAAGAATAATTTGTTAAAACCCGATACTTTCTGATTTAAATCCGTAGTTTCTATATTTCCAAGATTAGTTTGTCTAAAAGTATTAAGGTTTGTTATTTTAGAGGGAATTTTTCCTCTAAATTTACTTAAGAAAGTAAGTTTTTGATTTATTTTTAAAGGTTCTATTAAAGGTGATTGAGGAAAATTAAGTTTAGTTGCTTTAATAGGTAATTCGCTTAATTTATTTATTTTGGAGGGTTTGAAAGTGTTATAAGTTTCTTGTATCTTTACATTTTGTGAAGTTGATTGACTTAAAGGCTTACCATTGAATAAACTTGTTACTTTTGTATCTGTTATACTTCTAAATAAACTATTCCCTCTAGGTACTTGTTTGGGAGTTTGAGGAGTGTTAAAATTTGTTCGGAGTTTAGTCCATTGTTTAAGTGGTTTTATATCTGTTGTTGAGGATCCTTTTGAAATTATGTTTTTATTTTGTAAAACTACTTTTGTATTTATAGAGTATGGTTTTCCAGTTTCATATAAACCCGTTAAAATAGGTTTTCCCTCTCCCGTGAAAAATTCTTGATTGAAGTCTTTAACATCTCCTACCGTTTTAGATATTGTTTTTTTCCCTAAAGTTCCAGTCTTTATATTTTTAATAGTTTTTATTTTAATAGTATAAGAGGCTTTTCCTTTTCCTCCATAAGTTAAAGTAGTTTCTACATTTCTTAAAGTTCCCTTATTAGTTTTTGCCGTTCCGTATTCTTTAAAAGTTACTTTGTCCCCTGTTTGAGTTCTAGTTCCAGAGTTTTTTAAATTTACTTTGTAAGTATTTGGATCTATTTGTTTAAGTCTTAACTTTTCGGCTTTTAATCTTGCTTGAGTTTTTGTTATTTTTGCCCCTAATAAAACGCCTCCATATTCCGCACTTAATTGAACCCCGCCCCAAAATCTACCTTCTAAACTATCGTATTTTTGTTTTGTTTGTATTGCACCAGTTAAGAAAGAGTTTTTTAAATCTATTGTAACTGGTGAAACTATTTCTACTGCTCGTTTAGTACCGTAAGCATACCAAACGAAACGCCCCGCAGTTAAAGTAGCTTTTCCGCCTGTTATTACTGCCCCGCCCACAGTTGTTGAGGCGAAAGCACTTGCCCCAATAGCCCCCCCTAACGCACTAAATACGGGAACAGCTACCACCGCCCCCGCTAAAGTAAGCCCCGCTTTAATTGTGGCCTCTTCTCTGAAATCTTTTAATTTTGTTGAGGCAATATTAAATTCATTATTAATTTTAAACTCTTTTGGCGTTGAGAATTGAGAAAGACGGTTTGGCTCTAAAGAAGTATCTCTTTTTAAAAGTTGTTCGCTTTGTGCCGTAGTCCAATCAACTTTATTTGATATTTCTTTATATGAACCCATATTAAAAACATTAATATCTTTTTTTGAAAGTGTTTCTATTCTTGCCCTATCTGTATTTGATAAAGGGATTATTTTAGGATTTTTTAAATTTAGGTCTTCGGCTTTGAAATCTAATAAGCCTTTTCTTATTGTTTCTTTCGCTTTAACTCTTGTTTGTTTAAATTCATCTATTGCCCCTAAATCATCGGAGAAAGTTCTTTTCGGCATTTCGGTAGTTGTGCTTGAAATATTAAAGCCCGTTACCGTATCGTCATTTATTCCCTCACTTTCCAGTATTCCCTTAAATCTAGGATCATCTTTATTTATTCGTTCTTGTGTTGTTGTAAATTTTGGTTGTCTTGATACTGGCGAGAAACCGCCTAACCCGTCCCTATCGTAATAAGGTGAAGATGGAGTAAAAGAATTACTTGTTCGTATTTGAGTAGGTAAAGGAATATTTACTTGTTGTTGTGCTTGTTGTTGTATTCCTACGTTATTATTTGAGAAGTTTGTAGTTTGAGAACTTGTCTTTTGTTCTGAGGACTTTTGAGCCTCTTCTGTTGCTATTCGTAAGTTTTCCTTACTTATATCGGTTTGGCTCGGGTTATTGTTTCCACTCGCCTTTAAACGTTGAGTGGCGGAGTCGTAGGAGTTATTAACTCCTCGTTGTTGTCCGCTTGTTAATTCAGAGTAAGATTTTCCGTAAAGTTGAGTCGCCAAAGTATCTTTAACGCTTTGAGTTTGTTGAGTTGTTTGGTTTGAACTTCTCGAAGAACGAGAACGAGAACCAGTTTTATATACTCTTGAAAGCTTACCACTATCAGAACGTCTGTAAGTGATCCCTCCTTTAGTATATGTTTCGCTCATTGGTTGAAACCGTATTTCTTATGTAACTTTCTATCGTGTTCTTTCTTTCGTTCTACTTCTTTATTTAATTTTTCGTACTTCTCGGCTCGTTTAATAAATCTTTCATCTTTCGCCTCTTGTGAGAAGATCTTATTAAATATTGTTCTTTGAGGTTTAATTTTCTTTTTAGGTCGAGCGTTATCTTGAACTCCCTTTGAAATATCTTTGATTAAATTACTTATATTCATTTTTTAACCCCATTTTTTTTTATATTTTTTCTTTAAATCTTCGATACTGTCAAACTCAATAGTGTCGATTTTAACTTTATTCTCGTAAATCTTACATTTCATTTTGTCCTTTGCTATTTTAATCACCTAACCTAAATAAGAAGAGTATAAACGTGAAAGCCCCTAATATTAGAAATAACATACTTATAGAAGTCGTCCCAATAGTTCCGAAATCATAAACCTCGTAAGTGTCCGTAGTCGTTAAATTACTGGCTACCGTTCCGTTGTAGGTTATACTTGTGATGTCCCCCGTTTGTATCTCTATATCTGTGTTTAACATTACAAAACCTAAAGAGAACAACATTAAAGCCCCGAATAAAGACATAATTGGAAAGTTAATAAAATAACCTAGAACCATAAAAACGAAAGAAAGAATTAAAAGAGTTATAAAAATATAAAATAACATTTTTAAAATAGAAAAGGGGAAAACCCCTTAAAAAATAATTGTCGAGTTTCTACATTTGAAGTCAATTTACATAACTCCAAAAACGTTTAATGTTCCGTATAAAATACCAACAACACCCGCTAAAGAAACAACACTCCAAATCGCAACGCTTGACGCGTCCCAAGTATCTGTATTAGTTCCTACCACAGTAGTCATAAAAACATTTGCTAACATTATTACCCCAATAGAAATTGAAATAATTCCGCCTATGAATCCATTTGCCATATTAATAAACACCCCATATTAATTATTTATACTACTTATTTATAAAAGTTTATTTAGTTTTTGGAACTAATACAAGAAGTAACTCATTAAAACCGTATTTTGTAGGAAAGACAGAGTTATTTTTAATGATCCAGTCTTGAAACCAAAGTTCTCTTATTATTTTCCACATCGCCGAAGTTGTTAAGTTAAATTCCTTACATAAATCTTTATTAGTATATTCTTCTTCTTTATGGTTTCTAAAGAAAGTCAAAACATCTAATTTTGAACTCAATTAAATCAACTCCATTTTAACATTATGCTTTTTGCTTGAAATCTTTAGTATTAAATAATAAAAGTACTTAGTCCAAAAGAAAGAAAGAAGTAATAACCCTAAACTCCCATATAGTAATATATTAACTATTCTACCCCAAATAAGATATATTGAGCCATACAGTAAGAAAACAAATAAAGAGGCTATAATTGGAACGTTTGGTACTACTGGCTTAAGTTCGAAGATAGCTATTATTTTTTCGTCCTTATAGAACTTAGTTAAACTACGATCTAGTAAAATGTTTTTTGAATTGATATTATTGAAATTGTTTTCTAGTTTCTTTATGAAAACTCTTTCTCTATCTTCATTTTTTAGTCTTGTTACAAATTCCGCCATTTTTTGCCTCTAAAATTTTCTCAAATCCTTTGAAATAATCATATGCAAAAGTACCGAACACCAAGAAATTTCCCCATAGTAAAGCCATTACATAAGGACTATTAATTTGCATTACTACGTTTGAAAATAAAAATACATTAAAGCCCGTAATCACCATAAAGAAAATATAAACTATACTATTAGAAAAACCATCTGCAAATAGTTTAAAATCTTTATTAAATTTTTCTTGCCTTATTACTTTCTCTTGTTTTCTCTCGGCTTTTCTTCTTTGCATATATTGAATAATTGTTTCTTCTTTCATCTTATCACCTATAAAATATTTAAGCCCTCAACTAGAGTTGTTAAAGTATCTACCTTAAAGTATATCGCTACGCCTAAAGCTATAATAACTAAAAGCCCAATAGCGAAAGCCCCTATAATCATATTACGGTTATCATCGTCTAGAGTAGGTTGAGTTAAAGCCCGATTAAGTAAATTTTGAAACTCCTTTAAATCAATAGTAGAGGGAGGCACTTCACCTAACTCCTTTATATCGTAAGCCTTTAAAGGGTTCTCAATATTTACGCCCATATAATATATATCTTTCCAACGTTTAACGCTTTCTTTGGTTATACTTGTTAAATGAACCTCTCCGTTAAACTTCCAACTCACAACACCCTTTTTAACTTCTCCCTCTATTTTTCCTATGACGGACTCTCTACCTGTGAAAGTATCTACCCACACAAATATCTTTGATTTTCTTTTAAATTTACATTGTAAATATTGAAATGTAGTTTTTCCTCCAGTAAATAGAATAACTACAACACCTAAACCAAACGCTATAAAAATAGCCAGAAACGTTATAATAAAACTTACCATACTCATTTTTTAACCCCTTTAGTTATCTCAGAAATAGTATTTTCTTTTGGTTTTGAGATAACTTCTTTAAATTTAATGTAGTTATGTATTAGATCTACATAACCTTTATTAGTTGAAAATTTAATACTCTTCAAATATTCTTTTATTGTTTCTTCTTCTTTCATCTTTACACCTAGTATTTATTTTTCCCTTTAAAACCGTCAAACATACTTTTCTTTTTTGTTCCGTCTTCGTTATTATTGCTTGTCTTGTGAATAAATGTATTTAACATACGTCTTAAAAATCCGCCTTTCGCTTGTGAAGTTTCATTCACAGTTAAAGCATAAGATAAACATATTAAAGCGGGTTGCTTGAAATCATCACCTAGTAAGTTTAAAATATCTGTTGCTAGTTTAATATGGTGGCGAATATAAACCGCCTCTTCTTTTGTATCTATATTACCTAGTCGCCAGTCCCTATTGAATATTTGGAGTATTCCCCAAAGGTCTTTGGTTACGACTATTTGAGGGTTTCCCTCTTTAAGAATTATGTTTCCCTCTTTATCTCTTGTATAATCGAACTCTTTAAACTTATTTGAGAACGAGGGATTAACATACTCCGAAGAAGTGAAAGGATCTGTTAGCTGTGCTTGAAAGTCTAAATCTGTATTTGGTCTAGGCATTGGTATTTTAGGACTATTCTGAGTCAAAGAGAACCTCGTATTCTTTCTTTTCTATTAATTGAACTCCCATAAAGTTATCAACTTGTTTTATGAAGTCTTGTTTTTGGTCTTCTTTTAATATTGCTTTAAAATCTGTTTTTATTTTATCTTGAAGTTTTAAAAGTAAGTTTGCGTAACATATTGTTAAAGTTGAGTTAAAAGGTCGGAGTCTTTGAGTTACGCCGTGAGCCTTTAAAGTTAATTTGTTTTTCCAAGTGTTACACTCTTTAAAGTGTCTTTTTAGTCCTTTGTAAGCGTTTTCTGTTTTCGCTTTAACTGTTATAGTTATCATTTTTTAAGCCTCGTATTAACTTCTTTATCGAAGTTTGTTTGATTATATAAATATTCAAAAACGTCAGTTATATTTTTTCTGTGATAAACTGGCTCTAAAGGTAACTCAGTATTTAGAAGTATTTGAGTTTCATATAAATAAAACTGGTTTTTTAATTGGTGGAATTCATAATCACTAGGTAACGAGTTAAACGTAGAGTTTTGTTTAGTTATCTTTTGATTTGTGTTATATGGTTTAATCATTTATTCCCTCATTATTGCGTTATATTTTTTTGTTTGTGATTTGTTGTAAAAATGATTTATTATAAAAGCTAGAATTAAAATTATAAAGCATATTTCAGAAAAGAAAGTAATTAAAGGGGGTTCTTTTTCATAGTTAGAGAACCTCATATATTCACTTGCATACATAGTAAAAGGTATTCTAAAATCTTCATTAATAAATAAATGATCCACTAAAGTATAATTTTCAAAGAAAGTTTGATTATAGTAACAACTCCAAGCGTCACATTTTAAAGTGTATTCTTCATAATCACCGTAATTTATTAACATAACACCCAAAAGTATTAAAGTTAAAGCTAGAGATACTTGAAAAATTCTTTTATTAAATTTGTATTTCATTTCTTAAAACCTATTGTTTTAATTCCTAAATAAAACCAAATAGTCGCACTAATAGATTTAAGTTTGAACTTCTTACGATCCTTTTTTAGTCTATTGTGTAGTTTTGTTTCTACTGAGATTTTTTTAAATTTACTTTCCATTGTTTTTATTGAGTAGCACTTATTTATATATATTGCTACTTTTTAACCTATATATTCTATTATTGTATTATCTTGTTTATATCTTATTGGCTTATCTCTTTTTGTTGAAACTTTAATAAATGTATTTAGTCCAGTTATTAACTTCTTTATATCTTTATTTGTTTCAAATAAGTTTTTTACTGTAAAGGTCGTAAGATCTCCTACAACTTCTTTTAATTTGTTTAAATCAGTTAAATCAATATCATCTTCTATAATTTGTTTCATAAAGCGATCTACTCTTAAACGTGCTAGTTCTCTATTTGTTTCGTCTTCGGGGTTCGTACTCTTTCCCGAGTTATCAATCCAGAATTTAGTCCCGTCTTCTAATTGTAGAAAATAACGTTTGTCTATCTTTTGTAGGCTATCGGCTAAAAGACTTTCCACTCTCGCATAGTGCGGGTCATCTAAATGTATCTCCGAAGTTTCTAAACCTAGAGATTTAAGCATAGGTAGAAACTCAATAGCTTTATTCATCGCCCTAAATATTGCCTCTTCTGTATCTTGTGCTAAAGTATCGTGTATTCTTATGGCTACTTGGTGTTTATTTATTATAATTGTTGTGTCTTTAAAATATAAAAAGTGTTGAGGCATATTTTTATTTTTTAGTTCTTTGTAGTTTGTCAGTTCTTGTCTATTTATTGCCGAAATACTTAAGTTTTTCCAGCCGTTTTTTAATGGTAATATGAACCTTAAATAATGAACGGAGAGCGACACTTTCCGCCACCCCCAACCTAAACCACCGCCACCCTCTAGAACGCCGTTATTCGATATTATTAGTTTTTCCCCTTTAGTAGTTAATATTAAAGAATAATCGTCTAACTGAGTTATTAGTTCCTTTTGCTTTAATCTAGTTATACAGTCCCTAAACGTACTTCTAGGTAGCTTTAAGGCTCTCGCTATCTCCGACTTATTAGTATATTCCTCCATTTTAGAGACATACCCTAATACTTTCCTCTCAATAGTTCCATAGGAAATAGGGGGGTGAGAGGGTGGCGGTTTTGGTGATTTAATCCTCGTTGGGTGGCGGTGGTTTTTGTCTTGTTTCATTTTATCATTTTTCCTAGTGCCTAATCCTAGTGCCTAACTTTATTTTCTCTTTTTGTTTTTTTGTATATACTTACTATATACTAAAACAAATACATATATACACAATAAAAAATTTAGTTAAAAAAATTTTCCATAAGTTAAGTGTTTTTTTTGCCTAAGAGATATTTTATGCAACTTTCCCCCTTAATTGTTTAGTTACTATAATATTATCTATAATTTCTTTGTGAAAGTATAAAGTAGCCCCGTGTTTCTCTCCTTTTAACTTAGTCTTCTTAATATATCTATAAATAGTTTCTTTGGAGAACCCAGTCTTAGAACATATTGCTTTAATGTTTATTAGTCCTCTCTCTTGTAACATACCCTCTTGAATAATTCCTTTCTTTCCTTTAACGCTATGCTCTTCTAATAATCTACTGTCTTCTGGATCTAAATCTTTGAAGTGTCCTCGAAAGTTTGGTGCAACATCACGAAAGGCGTCAGTCGGAACTATACGTTTTTTGAATTTTGCCTTTAAGTACCACATACGCCAAAGAGAATAAACAGAGTAATCACCATAATTATTATTACGGTTATAACAATGTATTAAATATCTTGAAATAAGTTTTTTCATTAAAGAAGTATCTACATCGGCGAAAGAGGGGAGGCATAATATAACAACAATACCTAAAGCCCTATAAGTTTCAAATACTCTATTCATACTTTGATTAAAATAAGTTAAACTTGCTCTAGTGTTAAAATCTCCCGCCTCGTCATAAACTATAACGTTTCGTTTGTTCTTAACATTCCAGTCCATACCTTTAAGAAAGTCCGAGCCTCCCTGTCTTACTTGATTCTTTATGTCGAACTCTTGTCCTAGTTCTTTGGCTAGGTACATAGCACATTCAACGCCTAGTGTTGTCTTACCCTCCCCTACTCCTCCGTCTATATAGAATAGGGAGGCTTTCTTATTTCTTATTCTAGTTAGTGAGGCACTTAAGTTTAAAGCTAGTGTTGAGTCAAACTTTAAACCATTTCCCCAAGTCTTAGAATATTCTTTCTTTGGTTTCGTTGTTTCCATTTTCTACCTCTATATAATCGAGAAGAGATCTATTCTTTATTTGTTGTTTATAAGAAATCATTTTAAAAATAGATCCTCTACGTTATCATCTTGAAATTTATTAACGAGATTTATAATAATTGTCGGTTCGTTACAGAACTTCGATAAGTCCTTTAATAGTTGTTTTATATCTTCTTTAAATTTATCTTCCAATTTAACACCTCACAGTTAAAAGGTAGGGTTACTGTGGTACTATTGGCGAGAAACACAGTAACCCCTAGTTGTGTGTAAAAACCAGTTAAGGCTTAAACAATAAATAAGGATCATTGGGTTAATGTAAGTTGTAGTTAATGGTAAAAAAACTATATTGTTTAGGATTATAACCCTCTCCTATTAATCAAATAGTTACACGTTTCCGTCATTGCTATATGAAAGTGATTTGATTGTATCGAAAACATCTGTTTATGATACATCTCGTTTATTTATAAATAAACTACTGAAATATAAGGGGGTTCTTTTTGATACACCTTTGAACCCCGCCCAAACTAGTATTTAATTCTTTGGCGATATTTCTTAAACTTACTTTTTTATTTTTTAATCTTAATATCTTATAAGTATCTAGGTTTGATTTAGGACGTCCTATAATTTTCCCCTCTCGTTTGGCTCTTTCCATACCCGCCTTAACTCTATCTACAGTCATAGCCCTTTCATATTCGGCTAAAACCATTAACATTTGAATAAACATCATACCCTCTGGCGTGGTTGTGTCTATATTTTGCGTTACACTAATAAAATGAACTCCTTTTTTTCTAAATTCATCAAATAAATTAACTAGGTGAGGTAAAGAACGCCCTATACGGTCTAACTTATATACACAAATAGCGTGAAACTTATAACGTCTCATTTCTTTAATCATTTCATCAAAAGCGGGGCGTGAAGTTTTTGAACCACTTTCGCCAATATCAATATATTCTTTATATATTGTATTTTTTGTTCTTTTTACGTGAGTTCTACATAAGTCTAGTTGCATTTGAACGTTTTGGTCTTTGGTTGATACTCTTGTATATATCGCAACTTTTAGTATTTTCATTTTTTCGTTTATTCCTCTAAGGTTGAACTTTTGAAAAGTTCTTTATTAATCTTTGATTGTGTTTAAGCTCATTGAGTATTATTCGTTTTTTACTGTGCTTATGAATTCTATAAAGTAATTCCAAAAACATAAAATATTGAGCCTATACTAAAAAATATAGTAAATAGCCCTAAAATTAACCAAATTATACACTCTTCAATAGTCCAATTTTTTAATATTTGTTTCATAATTTTAATAATTAAGCGAATAAGTCTTCATCTAGTAAATCTTGAGTATTGGCTAATTCACACATCTTGTTTA
>Ga0307928_10003549_pt1 | contig 11892 bp, 16 predicted proteins | sample AceLakmetagen232_FD_201815 | JGI IMG/M metagenome (GOLD analysis project Ga0307928, IMG submission 201815) | Saline water microbial communities from Ace Lake, Antarctica - #232 | ecosystem: Environmental > Aquatic > Non-marine Saline and Alkaline > Saline | place: Antarctica: Ace Lake...
TTACCCATGCAACTCTTGCCACGGATAACCATCTGCACCGGACTTGTTCCCTCATCCTTTTCAACCACTTCTATGGTTAATGGTATATTTGTATAGTCAGAATGTGGCACCAATGACACTCCAGTTGCGCCGTGGGTAGTTTGTTTCATTGCGCACCCTCTAAGCAGCTCGAAATAATTAGGTGCTGTTGCTGGTGTGCCTGAATGATACAAGTCTACGCTACATGTAAAATTAACAGCCCTTTTTCCGGCAACAGAAACATCCTTGGAAAAGTCACCCCTTGCAAGTTTTCTGCCTTTCATCGGTATGTCGCCAGAATAAGCTACATTATAGGCTGCAAATTTAAAATCTGTATTAGCCAGCGTTTCTTGTGTATATGGCATTGATTCTAATTTTGCGCCAAACGTTCGTTTGGGTTCCATGAATGACATAATTTTTTTTCCTTTTGCCCTCGCTAATTATCTTATAACTCGTGGATTTGTCAAAGTTTGATTGTACCACACTTTAAATCTTACCGTTATCCCAACACGGTTTGTAGTGCTTTCAATACCAAATGGTGTTGAGGAATCATAATATGTGCAAAATGCCGTTTGTGCTCCGTCTTCGTCGGCTATATAATAGTTTAAACCAAAATATGTTTGTAAATCTGCCAGCATTCTATCCCTTGTTAAAGCAGGGTCGTTAACGTTACTACTAACACAATCAAACATTAAATTAAAAACATTAACAAGCTTTGCCTGGTTTTGATCTAATTGTGTATTCTCGCGGTTAAAGCTGACATCATTTTCTACCATGACATTGCATGATGGAAACTCCTGAAACTTCTCAAAATTTCGCGGAGGGTCGAATGCTCTTTTCCAATCATAGTAATAAGCGTCTTGATATTCTGTTTCGTTTCCACCGTCACTGTATCTAATAGCAGCCAAAGACGGTTTTATACGGTTCTCAATACCATATATAGCAGCTTTTCTTATTCTTGTATACACAGGGTTAGTAGTTGGTGCTGCCATTAATTACCTCATCGCTATTATCTGACCATCACCAATCCCAGAGGCCCCGGTTAAATAAAAGCGCTTAACTTTGTATTTGTAAGTCGTGCCAGCTACAAGTGATAGCTGGACTGTCTGCCCCGCCCAGTTTCCAGGAGGCAAAACATTGACAAATCCCGTTGCGTTAGAATGAAACGCCCTTGGGAAATGGGGGTCGCGCTCATTAACGTTTTACATATCGTCATCGGTATAAAGAGCGGCGACATCGTCCAGCATTACATCTGCTGTATCTGACAGATTAACCAATGTCATAGCCGACATTGAATCTATTCTTCTATCCATCGCTTTTTCTGTTGCGTCCATAATAACTCCTGAAATTAAAAAAGGCCACCAAACAGTTTCCTGTTTAACGACCTCTGTGGGTTCTATTTTAAAATTACTTTATATATATAATATACTTATTATTTTAGTAATTCAATTAAGTTTTTCCTTATTTTTAACAATTGTTCATCCTTTGGCCTATGCCGTAATGCTGTTTTGTTATAATATAAAGCCTGCTCTATTGCAGTGTCATCGGTTTTTTGTGCATAAAGATTAGCAAGTTTAATAGCTGGTATCTCCTCATAGTATGCCACCTTCTGCGCTCCGTAAGCATTAAGCTTTTGGCACATAGCTTTTTTCCAGCAAGATTCAGCATTCCCCAAATCACCCCTTGAATAGTAAATGTCGCCCAGAATAACGTAAGGCTCGGCGTATCTTTCTGAAAAGCTTATAGCGATTCTGGCATAGGTCTCCGCATTATCCAAGGTCTCTTTTTTAAGTCCCCCCGTATCGTCATAGGCAAAATAATACGAACAGTAATAAGCTGCTGTATATAAACTGTCCGGATTGCCTATTCTGCTTTTAATAATATGGTCGAATATAGTAAGCGCTTGTGTAGTGTCATTTATTAGCATGGAATCCCTGGCAAGATAAAAAGCATAGTGAGCGTCAGATTTGTCTTTTGTATATTCTTCCTGAAGGATTTCTATGTTTCTCAGTAGCCCGGAGGATGTTATTTTTAAAGGCCGGTGCTCAATGCTGAACCCCACAAAATTACCGTTACGCGGTTGCCATTTTTTATTAACAGGCCATATCTGCTCATGTACCCGTTTTTCCCAGCGTAGTTTTTTCGTGTTTTTAAAAAACCTCGGCAATAAACCATGTTGCAAAAATTCTCCGGTTGGTGTAATGTCTATGTGGTATGGGCATAGATATCTATCACATTGGCCTTGTAATACCGTTTTGCGCATAGTCGGCATGTTTTTTTGGCTTGCCTCGTTTATAACGTCATCGGCATCTAACCACATCACATAGTCGGAATCAGTATGCACTAACGCGTAATTTCTTGCGGCTGAAAAATCTTTTATCCAGGGGAAATAATAAACCTTGTCGGTATACTCCCGCGCAACCTTTTCAACAGCCTCATCTTTGGTTGTAACAACTATTACAATTTCATCGAATATGTCAGGTAGTACCGCGCTTTTTAAACACCGGCTCAACTCAAACGCTTCGTTACCGCCAACTATCATATTTAAAGCTAAAGTCATTTTTTGTCCCTCCTAATAATAAACAAAAAAGGTCACCATGCAGTTTCCTGCACAATGACCTCTATGGGTTCTATTTTGTGTTTTACTTAATAATTATATTGTTAGTTTCTGTTAGTCGCTATTTATCCTCCGCACTTTCAAAGTACTTCTCACACCCTTCTCTGATTTCACCCTGTACCATTGTTTCAGCACTCTCGAAAGGGTTCTTTCCCCGGTATGCGTATACGGGTATATTCCTTGCTCTTAATCTGCTTGTTCCCATCAGCTCATGTCCCCAGGGATCTTCGCCCGGTTTTAATGTGGTATACAAAAGCTCCCTATCCCATATTGAGCTTTGGTGGCTTACGAGATAGCTGTTTTTATTTGCGTACGTCCACAAACATGGTTTTGCTGGAGGATCGTCAAACCAGATATCCGTTTCTATAAATTGGTCTGTTTTGTCATTCCATTCAGGACAGCCCGCCCAATGACCGCAACATTTTAATAATTTTATGTTATGTTGTTTCATAAGATCGATTAATATACCGGCAAGTCTTTTGTTGGTAGGCTCATTTAAAAAATAGTCCTCATGGGTATAAATTATATACTTTGCAGGGCACGTTTCGAGATAACTAATTAAACCATCAGCCCACGGCACACTTCCGGTATGTGCAAACTGAACACCTGGAAAGTCCATTGTTGCGTTTTCACTTAGAAAGATAGTGTCATAATCACAGGTATAATGCCTTTTCCAGTATCTGTACCAATCTTTCCACATACACGAACTCTTGTCGCCTGAATGTACTAAATAGATTGTTTCGGTCATTACTTGTCCTTTGCTTTCTGTGTTTTGTAATTAGAAAGGAAACTATAAGTTTCTTAGTAAAGGTTACCATAGAGACTTTATGTTATTTTTTAACATCATTTGTATTAACCTCAGAATCCCAAACCTCAAAAATTTTAAGGACTCTGTTTTTGAAATTAAGCGGAGGTCGGTCAAAACCGTTTAAAATTCGATTGAGTGTACTGTATGGCATATCTAATGCAAAACACAAGTCTTTATACTTCTTATTCCGATCAGTTACACCGCTCTTAAGTTCGGTCTGTACTTCCATTTCATAGCTCCTTTGTTGATTATTTGATTATATAATCGCCACCTTTAACAACGTGCTCCATAAAACATTCATATTTTAACCCTCGTTTTACATATGTCCATCCAGGCCTGTTTAGTATTGTCCATTTATGTTTTTTAATCACATCAAAAGAAATTACAATCGTTGAACCAAATGGAGCCCTTACTATAAGAGGAGGCACACCATAATCAATAATGTTTGTTTCACAGCGCACTTTTACCCTTATATCTTTTATTTTATCAATACCATGTAATATAGTAAGTTGTGTTAGGGCTTTGTCTGTCCACGCTTTCGGTGTAAGCTGGACTTCTTTTGTGGTGCATTGTGTTGGCATTTGTGGTATAATTTTAGTTTCTGTTTCTGTTTCTGTTTTTGTGCTTATTAGCTCTTGGTTTTGTGGCGTGTTAATATGATATATTGATTTGTATATTTTTTTTAGATTGGTATAAAATTTAATTTCATCCTTTATTAATTTGTTTATAAAAGACCGTTCTTTCTTTGATATTTTATAGTCTATTTCACGCCTAAAAGCATTGCTTATGCATAAATATGTTTTGGTTTTGCCAGCGTACGAATCTCTGTCATTTAATATATCATCAACAAAAAAAACATGTGTTAACTTAGAAACATTTTCTATCGCTTCGTTTATGTTGTACGAATCAGAAAAATAATAAAGCTGCTCTAATAATCTTTTTTTTGGTAATCTTTTAACAAAATTACCAAACGTCATGTCATCAAACATGGTATCAGGTACATTTTTAATAGTTGTCGAAATTGCACGACCGTTCTTTCTCTCAAAAAGATGTTCCTTGTACAAAGAAAAAAGTCTATCAAATGGTTTTCTAATAGATGTTATTGAATGGGTTAAATGTTTTCGTGCATTTTTGCAATGCTCTGCATGATATGTATGGTGGCCGAATGTAAAAAAATGTTGTCCGTAGCTTTTTGGATTCCACCCACTCATGCACATATTATCGTTTTTGTACTTGCCGCTTCTATTAACCAAGTCTTTATACATAAATTTATCAGTCAAATGACTTTCAGTGTGTATTCTTCTTAAAAAAGATACAATAATACTTCTGCCTGCCGTTTTTGGTATGTGGTAAAAATGTGTTTTAGTCTGTTGTGTTTTCATTTGTCCTTCCATTTTTCTACGATAGGTAATTTTCTGCAAGCCATTGGTAAATCATCAACGGTAACACGTTTGACCTGATACCATGACGGCTCAAAGTTTTTTGTGGTGTGTAGATTTTTATAACGTAATATGTTTTTCCATTTGGTTTCTTTCCACTTTTCGATGTCAACCAATTCGGTCATAGGAACATCTTCCTGGTCACCGATTAACGAAGAATAGATTTTTTTAAATATATCCTCCTCATTGTCTCTCACGTATGTAAAATGATGAAAATACAAATCGTCGGATATAAGGCGCGGTGTTACACCGTTTCCTCTTATGCCCAAAAAGGTGTGGTGTATAGGACGTATAAATACAGTAGGTTTACAATACTCTGGAGGCATGACCCTGTACAACGGGCTTTTTAAATACGTGTGCATGTGTGCTGCTACTGCATTGTAAAATGTGGCTTTTTTTAATATGTTCCTTGCCGTGCTCAGCCCCATTTGATCCCACACTTCGTCAGTATCAAATACCATTATCCAATCAGCATCAAGGTTTGTCCTAATATAATCATATCCTATGTTATATTGTGCCAATTGAGTTTGAAGGCTACAATCAAAGTGTATTATTTTCCCATCTTTGTCGTTTTCTTTTTGCCACGCTTCAACGACAGGCTTAACTTTATTCCCGCGTTCACCAGTCCAGCTAATGTCTGAATTAACGAAAACAATTTTATCCAGGAAATCATACGCCTCCTCAATGGCAGCAGTTATGAATTCAGTTCCCCCGAAAGTTTTGCACAGGCCGACTATTCTAATATCATTTTTTGACATTTAATCCCCACTTTTTCATATAATACGCTTGATTCCTTTGTAGCTGACCTCCACGCTGATTCTTCATTTCGTTTTTATGAATCAATTTAACCTCGTTATGAATCATAAACATACCATTGTAATATTTGTGATTTAATTGCATACAAAAATCGGTATCCTCAAATCCTGCACCTATGTAATTTTCATCAAACCTTGTGCCATCATTTCTAAATGCAATACAGGCACTTGGTAACATTCTGTGAGGTGATTTAACTAGGGGCTTTGACATATCCACCGGGATATCCATCATTACACCAGGAATCGTTTTGGTATTCATGAGCCTTGCAGACACCATTAGTACCTTAGGTTTGATCAATGGTTCCAATAATTTGTCAGCCCATCCCGGAAAAAAGCCCGCAAGGTCATCGTCGATTATAATAACATACTTAGACTTTGCCTGAATCAGTGCGTAATTACGATTAACGGCAGCCGACACCTGAAAACATGTTGGGGTTATACGATAATCGACCGATACCGTTTTTTGTATACCCTCCACATATCGCTTTATTTTGTGGTGTGGTTTGTTTGTAGGGATAAGTATGTCTATCATCTAATAGCCTCGTTTTTCAACAGTATATCTCCACCAAAATCTTTAATGACCGAATAGTTTGGAAGCATCTTTAACAGTTGCCCTTTATTTATCTGACCTTCGTACTGTTCGTCGTCGCTATATTCTGTATAAAGATATCTCAATTTAGTTTTAAATGTGTTGCGCCCTCCTGTAAGCACCTTAGATTCAGCACCCTGTACGTCTACCCACGCGAAGTCAATTTCTTTTATCCCCATATTTTCACACCATTCATCAAGTGTAATAGTGTTAACTATAATAGATGTATTAAACTTGCACCAAGGATGCAATGGAATATGGTTTTTCGGCTTCATTATCGATCCACTCATATTCCACTCCGAATCAGGAGAGGGTTTTTCCCAATCTGGTGGCCATCCCGATGATTGATTAAAATTTATTGTGCCTATTTTGTCTGAAATTGCAATGTTAAATATCTGTGCCCTTTGGTCACTAACATTAGACAGCCATTGCTTCAATGCTCGCGGGTCAGGCTCGAAGCAAAAGAACAGACCTTTGTCAAATGTCCTGAGAAAATCAATGGTATCGGTTCCATTGTTTGCTCCTATTTCAAGTATAATGGGATCCTCTGTTTTAATTAATGCTTTAATTTCTTGTTTGTTCATTTGCTAACCTCTTAAATTCTTCGTAATCGTATATATAATCTTTTTTATCGTAATAAGTGTCTGTTAAAACTAACATCACAACATCGTCAGCCATTTGGTACGTGTCCCATATCATCGGCGCGATATACAAACCTACAAACGGACTATTCAAAAGATGTTCTCTTTTCTCTTTTCCATCATCTACCCACACCTTAACCCAGGAATTAATACATATAACAAGTTGTTTCGATTTATGATGGGCATGGTTCCCCCTCGTTTCTAAATTCCCGAGTTGTTTAACCCCATGCACATAAAACAATCGTTTTGGGCAGAAAGGAATGTTCCTAAATTCTATAGGGGTAAGATATCCCTTTTTAGAAAAGTCATGCTTGAAATTTACTATTATGCAATCGTCTATTGTTGGCATTCGTTCACCTTGTCTATAATATATTTTTGATCTTCCAAAGTTAAATCCTCATGAAAAGGAATAGATACTGTTTTTCTTTCCATGCGATCCGACTTAAACAATTCATCATTATTAACAGAGCAACTATTATAAGCGGGTTCTTTATGGGTACATTTATAATATATACCGCATTGTATTTCTGCATCTGTCATTTTCTGTATAAACTCTACGTTGTTTCGGACCTTGATTCTGTATAAATGGTCGCTGGTGTTTTTTAATTTAAATGCTTTATTATAAACATCCCGCACTATTTCAAGATTGTTTTTCTTAATACCAATCCTTGCAAACTGTTGATATGCCACAAACGCCTGAGCACTCGACATGTAATGCTTCCAGCCAGGAAAAGCTATCTGCCTATCCCAACTATTACCCTGAGACGTTCCGTTCATAATGGCTATTCTAAGCCAGTTGTTGAGGGCCTTGTTGTTGGTAATTATCATCCCGCCGTCTATGCCAGCCACTGGTTTTGTTGGATAAAAAGAATATAAAGCGGCCCACCTATTTTCAGGGTTGGACCTGTTTTTTACAACCTTACAAAACTTTTCAATCTGTTTATTATCTACTTCATGCGCCGAATCAATCACGGCAAAAGCGCTGTCCTTTTTCAGATAATAATGTGACCCTATCCACTTGGTATCATCTTGGAAACATATTACAGATTCAGCATGATACAGGGCATTTAATACAACGGGTGGTATCATGGTTGGCACGTTGGCACTGGCACACGTTTTATAATGTAACTGACACCATTTTAACGCAAGGAATATAGCAGAGGTACAGGAATTAACACCTATTGCATATTTAACCCCCATGTATGAGGCAAAGGAGTTTTCAAAGTCTGTGACTATGCGCCCGTGTAGATTATGGCTGAAGTTGTTATAATCTATTTTAGGCTTGTGTATTTTAAATAGCGGTATCATAAATCGTATAACTCTTTTACATATTTCATTTTCTGGTAATATTCATCATGTAATAATTGTGCTGCTGGTTTACTCATAAATCCCTGGTCAAAACCATCTCTGGTAGGCTTGTATGTGTCGTTTTCATAATCAGGTTTGAATCCTGCAAAGTGATAATACACCATTGGCTTTGACTGTTCAAGTGTTGGAAGTATCTTTTTCATCCAATCACGTCCGGGATTCATGTCTATTTTGCATAGTCGGGTATCCATGTTGAAACCATCAAGGTTGAGCACATGCATATTCCAGGGAGCCCCGTGTAATACGTTTTGTCCTATTACACGGGTGTCATCAGGATAGGCAATCGGGAACATTTCAAGGAATCTCTGGTCTCCGCAGGTGTTGTGGAGCTTGATTGTATACCTTTCTCCTGTTGTTCCAGTCCTTACCTCTGCGTCATACGGATTTAAAACACTATAGGCCCATAGATCAAGACATCTTTTGCCATTTTTGCCATTTTTGAAATAGGTTATACCCACATTGTAACCGCCGGGATAACCTGGGGCAACTTGGCACGGGGCCGGTCGTATATGAAGGTGTGGAACTATTCCTATACTTTTCTCCCCGATTTCATCATACACCTTTTCAAATCCTGGGTATATGATAATGTCTGAATCTATGTACATAATTTCATCAATACTATCCCTTACACCAATTTGGTCAAGGACAAACTTAGTAAACCTTGCACCAAGCTCCCACGCATAACCCTGCCTCGATGTGTCGGAAACGTTTTGTAACTCTTCGTAATCATCAGTACACCAAACATTCATGTTGGGCAATCTTAATAGCCCAATTTTATCAAATATGTCACGACCAATACAACAATAGTTTAGTGTAAATTCTTCTGTCATATTATCCATCAAAGACTGATATAATGCAAGCCCTTGATTTATATATCCTATGTCTGATACTGTGCAAAAATGTTTCATTTAATTTTCATCCTTAATACTTTAAATGGTGGTTCAACACCTTCTATCATTGATGACGCTACAAACAAAGCTTTTTTAAGATTATATTCAATACCATGCACCTTGTCAAAAAGGCCACGATTAAACGCTGCAAGTGCTGCGATTGCCCCACAACCACAAGCCGCAATATTGTCTTGTGTTATTCCTACTTGAAAGTCTCCCTCTATAGCAAACATTTGCCCCTTATACCCTATTAAAAAATGCCCCCCGCTTTTAACCTCTTTGTTTACTGAGGCGTACCCGTTATCTGAAAAACATTTAATTACCTCATCCACAAAAACCGTATTCATATATTCCATTACACTCATTTCAACGGGGTGTTTGGGTATATTAAATTTCCATTGCAACAAATTCCCCATCCTGAAAGAGGTTGTATAACCGAATAACATTTCGCCTTTTCTAAATATCTTATCATCTTTTCTGATAGAATAATAATGTCCATTTGAACCGCACGAATCCCCTGCCATATAAATATAATTTTTATCAACACACCCTATTATACAAGTCACGATTTAAACCTTTCCAGTAAATAACTATAATTATCTTTTCCCAATCCGGTGCCTATCTCTTTTACTATTTTAAAATGCCTGATAGCGTTATCAAATTCCAGCCGGTTAATGTGTGATATGTAAGTAAACCCACCATAAGAGGATGTTTTTTTTACATTTGTCGGGCCATCAATCACAAATTGCCGGTGAATAATAACATACTTTGTGCAGTTGTCCAGGACATCTATTAGCATATTTACCGGGTCGGGCATAACATCAATAAAGGCATTCATGACAACAACGTCACCAAACGTAGGTAAAAATTTTAAATTACTATTTAGCATATTGCAATGTAAATACGATTGAACAGGGTTAACTTTTCTGGCAACATTTACTATAACATCAGATAAATCAACACCTATGTAATAAAAATTATTCTTTACAATTTCCGCCGCCCCAAGGCTCCCCGCACCACACCCTAAATCTAATAGAAATTTAATATTAGCTTTATCGACGGGTATATCCTCTAACAGCTCTTTAAGCGCTGGCCAATGAGAAGACTTCTCCAATACAGGCCACGGCTCACCATTAGCACCCCTTATCATTTCTTCATGACACTTAGGATTATACCAGCACGTCGATTCATCAATCATATTCAGCCATTTGCCTTTCAAATTCAGCCCGTAACTCAGGCATGTCTCTGGTTATTATATCAGGGTGTTTTCCTTCAAACCATGCTGTGCGACATTCACCCCTTACACGAGGTTTAAATTCGTGCACACCTTTGTATTCTTCCTCTATTCCGTGTCTTTTCTGTGGTGTTTTTACCCATGGTAAATATACATTTTCAAAATAATCATCTATACAAGCGTTCTGGGATACCGCAGCTTTATAATATTGTACCTTTTCTTTCACCGGCCGGGGGAAAACATAGGAATAATGATACATTCTTATCTTCATTCTTGCAAGCGCGTTAAAATCCAAATGCTTATCAGGTCCATTTTGTTTAATTCGGGGCGGTCGGTGGCTTTCCCACTTGCATCCGGGGTATGTTTTTTGTATCCGTATAAACTCAGCGCCTTCCTCAAACCCTGTTAGGAATCGCTCAAAGCCCCCGTAAAACGATACCGATTTGAACCCTACCGAAGTGTACCGTTCTGCTTTAAGTAGGCTTATAACCGTCTCGATGTCCCTTGGTTTAAATATTTCATCAGCGTCAAGATTCCAAATGTAATTATTGGCATCGTCAAAGTGCTGCATATAAGCATTGGCTTGTTCGTGCTTCTCAGCAAATTGCCCGTGAACTACTTTTATTTTATTCTCAGGGTCCGGGAAGTTCTTTAATATCTCGTTAGTTCTGTCGGTTGATGTGGTATACCCTTGTTCCTGCCAATAGTTTACCGGCCCTTCAGCTATTAATATTTGATTAGCGTAAGGGTATATAGTTTCAAGATTCTGCTTTAATACAAAATCACTGTTAAATATTATCATTCCAAATGCTATTTTCATTTTTTAATCACTTTCTTTTTGCTGAAAACTTTATACACAATTATAAAAATTATTATTACTCCAAAACAATTTAATAGGAACACGTTTTTTTTGTCTTTGTTAGTTACAAAATTATGTCCCAATTTTTGTATAGTAGATTTTGGTTTTGCCTCCATATTGTCATTTATTAAAACAGAAAGGCTACCGTTTAATTTTACACTATACGGCGTGTTTGTTATTTGATTATACTTATTATTTCTTAGAACGACAGTATTGTTCCATTCATTATTATGATAAATTCCTATTACCCACGTTGGTTGTGTCCGGAACAATAAACATTGATTTGCCGATATTTCTTTTTCACTAATACTTATTCTTATACCATGATTAAGTATTGCTTCTCTAAAATCTATTCTTTCTCCTGCAAATAAAACAAATGACAACACAAGCACAAAAAAACAATTTTTATTCATAACAGCCCCAATCCCTTTAATTTAATTTGATGTTTCATTTAATAACACCTCCGCTATTTTCATACTCAATCTCCGTGTTTTTGCAAAGCCTGAAAAAATTGTTTTTTCGCGTATTCAACTAAACCAATATTATAACAATGTGCATATTTCATCGAGCAAAGCAACTGGTCAAAACTTTTCCCATGCCTTAAAAAATACCAT
>Ga0307928_10003551_pt1 | contig 11891 bp, 7 predicted proteins | sample AceLakmetagen232_FD_201815 | JGI IMG/M metagenome (GOLD analysis project Ga0307928, IMG submission 201815) | Saline water microbial communities from Ace Lake, Antarctica - #232 | ecosystem: Environmental > Aquatic > Non-marine Saline and Alkaline > Saline | place: Antarctica: Ace Lake...
ATAAGCGTTGATATCCCCGAATTTTTACCCTATCTCGTTAGTGGATTACCTGCGTTGCTTTATGACCCAGATGTTGACGAGTTCTATTACGGAGAAATTACCTATCTTAATTATAACGTTGATTTAGGAGGTGGGTTCATAAGCACGTCAATTGTAATGCAAAATGCAAGAGAGATAGACGACATAAGAGATATAATTGGGAAAAGAATTGAACTGGATAGCGGTAAGCATGAATACAAATATGTGAAAATGAGTCCATATTTACCACCACATTTTAACCCATTCCAAAATAGTGGAATAAATCTTGACGGAGAGCATTTGTCATATATAAGCAAAGAATATTATAAAAAAATATTAGGCGGGACAGGAGACAAGTTTGGATGGGCAAGCGTGGTAGATGTAACGGTAATAAATACTAAGACTGGAGAAGATGAGATAATACTTCCAGAGAATGTTTTGCCATATATAAAAACTAAATATGATGAGGGAAAACAGGATTTATACGTAGAGAGAAATGTCGCTACCATGTATGAATATTATTCTACGGTATTGAACGATTATGACCCCCCAGCAGCTACTGAACATATTCCAAAGGCTATAAGTGAACAATTAAAGACTATGAGGGAAAATGTAATTAGCGTCGATGACATATCAAAAAAAATCACGAGCAACAAGAGAATCCGCTACGTCAAAGAAAGAAGGGATGTTATTAGCGGGACAGAAAACGATACTGGATTGAAAGCAGCGTTGAAAAAGGTGGAAATTTATGACGCATGATGAAATAATGAAACAATACGACCCCCTCATTAAGGCAGAGGTCGGAAAATATTACAATGCTCACATCCCAAAGATAGTCCTTGAGACAGAAGCTAAAATAATTGCAAGGAAAGCATTGGAGAGCTATGACCCTGAGAGGGGGAATGTCGGGGCATATCTAAAGCAGAGCTTGATGAAATTGAATAGAGTCGTCAACCAGGCAAGTCCTGTCTATATACCAGAACGAAGGCTTGGGATGCTGAACACCTACGAAAAGACATGGGACGAAATGTATGATAAATTAAAGAGAGAACCGAGCGATGTAGAAATGGCAGATAAGTTGTCTGTATCAATGGGGGACATCAGAAAGCTTAACCAGGAAACAAAGAGAAAATTAATATCATACGGTTCAATCCAAGAAGATAGTCTAATCAGGAATATGCATGACGATGAGGCGTTGATAAATTTCACGTTTAATAAAATCACGGACAAAGAAGAGAAAGATGTTATGGGTTACAGCCTTGGGGTGCATGGATACGAAAACCTGAAAACGGATCAGGAAATCGCTGATAAAATCGGCGTTAGCCCAACAAAGGTGCGAAACATAAAGGACAAGATTATTCTAAAGTTGAGGGAATATGAGTAATTGTCCCCTTACCCCAATACGAGAAGCGTGGAAGAAAAAAGAATTTATAAAGAATAATCTTAAATACACACTGGCTGAGCTGGTGATGGGGCTCATATCTCAATATATGTCTGATGTATTAGGATTTGCTGTTGATGTATTAGGAGAAGTTACCGATATCGCAGCCTCAATATTTAGCAGCATCTATAATTCTATAATGACCTTGTTTTCTCCAAACCAATTACTGTGTTACTCAGCATATCAGCAAATAAAGAAAATTAGAATTACCTTAAATAGAGAATCTTCCCAGATTAACTCAATCCTTTCGCAACTATATAGACTTGACTCTTTAAAGAAAAAAAAGAAAGACCCGTTTAAAAGATTAAATAATTCTCTACACGACTGGCTGAAAAGGGCACATGAAGATTTCAAAAAATATTCAGAACAGGAGGATATCCCTGATTTCGAATCGTCATACAGAAACCTTCAAATGGCTGGGGCATTACTAAGTTCAGGGAAAAACAAGAGAGCTGCGGAAAAATTATTAGGACTGGTTACTGGCGGAGCAATAGAATCAATCGAAAAGGGCGATGCAATAAAGTCCTTTGACAAAATAAAAAAGGAGACCCTCTCTGTAATTATTTCAGCCACTGATTACGCGAAGACCCTCGATTTTATAGACGACTGGATTAAAATGCTAAGCTATTTTTCCAGTATATGTTATACCTCTGTTGAATCGGAGGCACTGAGAGAATTTTTTAGGCTATTAGTAGAAGATATGTATAGGGTAAAAGAGGAGTTAGCATCCGGCACATCAAATAAAATGTTCGATAAGGGGATACAAGCATCTGCTGGCGGGCTAACAAAGCTTTATGAAGGCATTAAAAATGCTAAATTATCAGAAACAAGTTTATACGGAACTGACATTACAAGAGTTGGGGCAGAATCATTATTACAAACCCTAATAGGATTATTCCCAAAAGATGTTAAGGCGTCTCCAATAGCGAAGGTTTTAGACAAGAAAGAGTTTATCAAAAGCATATTAGACGACAAGGTATATGGCGAAATTTACGGAGAAGCTTTCGGTAGGGCAGGCTTGGTATATTCAGATCGAGGTGAAGATCTGGAAGATAATCCCCTCATAGATAGCAATTTAGATAAAGTTAAATGGAATCTTGATATTACCCTTTTAGAGGGAAAATATAGGATTATTAACGATGTCTTTATAATAGATGAGAAGACAAAAAAGGCGATGGAAGATTTTAGAAAATCACTCTTTATTCTGAAAGCACGTTTGGAGTATTTATCCGAAAGTCCGCTAAGATACCTCGATATCCAGAATCTTGATGCTGCCTATATAGACATGACGACAGAAGAATTTGAGCAAATGTTCTCAATAACGCTAACAGCTACCCTAATACGGTTGATGGCAAAAATAATAGCAGGCTCAATAGGATCTGTAAGCTTTGCGTCTGAGATACAATTCTTTACTATCGCTAAAGCAATCTTGGAGCAAAAGAGAGAATGGTATTCGGAATTAAGCTATACCGACGAGCGGATGGATAAGCTAATAGAAGACCTAAACAATCTTGGGCTAACAAATTTTGTTGCTAACATAAATGACGGAGCGCTTGCTTTGCAGAATTTTACTGACTTAGACATGCTGTTTGGAAGTGCCATCGGCGGTGCCTACGTTTTAGACATGATATTGCAATGCATCGACCCTGAATACGAGCCTAAAGTAAAGAATGCAATAATGACTGCGATAAAAGAAGTGCAAACAAAAATTAAGAAAGGGATATCTGATGCTAAGGATTTTATGCTAAAAACTGTAATGGATGCAATTGGCTCTGGAGATCTTCCAATTTTGAGGGATTATCAGCATTACAATCAGAAGAAGAAAAACGAAGAAGAAAAGGACAACATTTTTAGCGGAATTGAAAATGCAGACTAGGGGACATAAATGAATAAAATAGATTTGATGTCATTTAAGGCAAAAACAGAAGATAGCGTTAAGGTTATAAATAATACAATTGGGATAAGAGCAGGGAGAGCTATAGGATTTAATAACACACTGCAACGCTGGATAAAATATTTTATGGGGAGCGATTATGGAGACGCTGGATCAATAACGAACCAAGCTAATGCAAGCGTATCTGCTGTCCGCTCAAAAATAACAAATGCAATTTTGATAGCGAACGAAAAATTAGTTGACATCCAAAGCGATGGGGATTATGCTGACGTCGAAAAATTTAAGAATTGTACGCTGGTATCATTGAGCCAGAGTGGAGGAAAATTGAATACGGTTATAAAATTTGAAACAGTAGCAAGGACTACCGAGGGAGCACTGACAATATGACCTTCCAAGAATTTGTTGTACAAGCTCTTTCTGAAGATACAAGATTTCAGAATATAGACATAACCGAAGGGAGCAACATAGATGATTTAGTCATCTCTGTAATAGAATATTTAGTTGATACCAATTTAGACGAAGACATTTTAGATGGAATAATAGATTCTCTTGACATTGACAATTATGCAGATCTCTCAGCGTCTGAATTAAGAAGACTTGCTGCTAATAATCTTATAGAGATACCCGTAAAGAATCAAACTGTTGGAGAACTAAGGCTTTATACCTCATCCCCAGAGACAATGACCTTGTCTTCAGGGAACATCTTTTATGCTGGGTCAATCGAATGCGAAAGCACCTATGACGTGAAATTCATAGAATCAGATTACTCAATCATTGGGGGATATTATGTTACCCCACCAATTACTATTCTAAATACATCTGGAGTAAGTTTTTCTGCAAATGCAATCGGTAGTATGGATAACGCTCCCGATAGTCTAGTAAAGATTGTGCATGCAGCAATGACCTCGGGGGTAGAGGATAGAACCTCTGCTCAGATATACGGGCTAATAAAAAACTCAATTGCAGCAAGACAATTTATGAGTCCAGCTGGAATTCAAAACACAATACTAAAAATGTTCAGCGGAATTACGCGGGTTGAGGTGGTAGGACAAGGCGAAGACGAAATGCTTAGGGACAGACTTTATAATGTCACCTCTCCTAATGCAGAAATTGATATAGTTGGAGATTTTAGTGGAAAAATTAGAGGCTTTATTGACGAAGATCCTTTGTCTGTCTACAATAACAATCGAGCTTACAAGGTTTTTGTTAAGGATATTGGAAGCGAGCTTGATTCTGACTCGGGGATAGAATTCAATCAACTGGACTATATAAAAGTAATGGAAAATAACGACGAGCTTTCAGTAACGGTGTCCACCGACAATATACTATCGGAAACCTTTTCGGAAGGATCTGAGCTTGGCGGGATGACCTATGATATTGATGTAAGCGCGGAGGAAGATGACTTAACTTTGGATATAGCTAGCGTTGCTGGGCTTGTTGCAGGGCTAAATATAAAGATAATTTCCTATGATGCAGCCTTAGATAAAGAGCCTACGAAGATTAATGTTGTCAGATCAATATCCGGAACCATTGTAACGCTCTTCGCTAGCGTCGGAAAAGATATTGATATTGCCAATGGAACACCTTACATCGAAGTCGTGGATTCGTTAGGATATTTTATCGGAGAAGGATGGGTAAAAGGTGAAGACGGGCTCGGTCTTGGCAAGGTTATCACTAAAGAATCTGCGATGGTTGTAGACGATACCCTTGTTCTCGGAATGCAAAACAGCGAGTATGGAGGAAATGTAATACTGGAAACTGTTGTTAGAAACGGAATTGATAAATTCATTAGAGCTGTTACCGGGGCAATAACTGTCAAAAATGTAATAAGCTCGAAAGATGTTGCGGCAGAAGATGAAAAAGTATATGTAGAAAACACTAGAGCTGGATACCGAAAGGAGCAACCTTTGATATCTCTGGACCCTGTTCGCCCTGGGTCAAATAGGGTAAGAAAAATAAATACGTCAGACATAGAGGTGTTATAGTGCCAAAAAAAATATTTAAACAAATCCCGGGGTCGAAGGGATACCAAGCGATAGATTTTGACCTTAATAAATTTTTCAATTATTTTGTAGAAAACGAAGTAACTTCAAATTACGGTCCAATAGCTCAGAGAACACTTGGATCTAGCTATATGAATAACATCGTCATTTCAGGCGACGTATTAACTAATTTTGATGCTGATGCAAATCCAGGATTTGAGGGGCTGTGCTATATCCTTGTTAGAAAAAACTCAACAGGGATAGGAAAAGTTGAGTGTGGATATGGGATAGCTTTTAGACCATCAACATTAAACGCTGATGTCGAAACAACAATAACATCAATTAGTGATAATTATGATGGAACATATGATGTGACCCTAGCTGATGCAAACGGATTGCCTGTAACTGGCGGGGCAGCATACATAGCAAGAGCAAAGGGCGGATTCCCCTTCAGTTATATATCAAGATCAGGGAACATACTATCCGATTGCTCTTTCCCAGTCAACATAACAGCCGTAGAAGGCGACACCGTAAATGGAGCTGAGGACAATGTTTTTATTGTCGATAATGATTTGATAGGGCACGACATTTATAGCCATCATCAGATAGAGCATGATGGGGGGATAATGTCCTATGTTACCGCTGCTGCTGTCAAAATAGAAGCTGATGTAAAATATGAGTATAAGCTAATAATATCAAGCGAAAACGCTATCGAATTTAGGATCTGGGAAACCGGATCGACAATGCCTGTTGGCGCAGACATAGAAAGCGGAGCATATACGCCAACGGCAGAATTTTTAGAAACCGCTGACATGGACGCATTCGGAATTGGGATATATGGGACAAAGGGATATCAGTGGTATTTTGATGATGTCTACATAGCATCTATTGCGCAGGAATATCCGGGAGCATATTTTGAGATTAACGTACTGGAATTTCCAGAAGATATACAGGCTGTCGTAAACGCAGTTGGAAATGGATATAATAGTTCTGTAGCAACCTATGGGGCGCAGTTATATATTTGGGACTCAGATGAAGACGAATGGACATTAATAGCATCAAATGCATCAACGGCAATAACGGACGATACAGCTATTTACTCTAGCGAATTTGATAAAACAACTTATGCAAATAGTAATGTTATAAAATTTTTAGTTGTCCCGACATATCCATCTGGTACGACCGGCGAAGCAAATGCTACAATTGAAGTGGACTATTTTAAATTAATCGCTTCAAAAAATTCAAGCATGCATATCGGTGGATGCTCTGATGTTTATATCGAAGATGACTATTTGGTAAACGAAGTAATAGACAGGACAATAACAAACGGAAGTATAATACTCCCTACCCACGCTATAGTATGGATAAATACAGTAAGCTTAGCAATAGATGGTGGTGACAATATTCCATTAGTAGAAAACCGAGACTTTGCATGGTATGTGAATGACGAAAATTATCGTTACTCTGAAAAAGTAGAGAATACACTAACCTTTGCTACATCGCTAGGGAGCTCAACAATAGAAATAGATTATTACTATAGTCCCTATGTTAGTTCCTGCCAAGATTTAGTTGTTGACCCATTCGTAAGTTTCAAAGGGCAAGATGTTTTAGTAAAGCACCTTAATATCCATATGCTGACAGTAACAAGCAACGTAACAAACGTAGAAACATATTTAGAAGATTTCATAGACACCCTTGTGGCTAATGATTCTGGAGAAAGATATTTAAAGTGGAGTGACTTCAAGGAATACATGGAAGACAGCAACGAAACTGTAACTACGTTATTGATTAAGCAGACATATCGAGATGAAAATATTATAACAGTAGAAAATAGTATTACCTATGGAGACATGTTCACAACGGATAAATTATCTTGTTATAAGGTGGCTGAGTGATTGATAGTTTTTTAGCATCAAAGAAGTTGTGGGGTAGGCTAGATGATTTTTGGGATTTAGTTGACAATAAAGGGATAATAACTCCTGTGTGGCAAGGATTAATTGAAAAAATCAATGATCTAAAAAATAAGCAAGACGCTATCATCTATTCGATAGAAGAAATCCCTGAAACTGTTTCTAGGCTTTGGATAAAATATGACACAACCTTCGGGAAAGGCGTTGTTAGCGTCCCAACATTAGTTGACAATATTAACAGAAAGGTTACTGAATATGTTGAGGATACTAATTATACAATTGCTACCGCAGGGACAATTATATGGATAACAGCAGAGCCTACCGCTGAGCTATGGGCGCCAGTAGTTATTTACGAAAATACTTATATTTTAAGCATGTTCAACAGTGGATTTCTTGACTTAGACTTATCATATTTTAGCTATCAGGAGAAAAAAGATATTGTCCGTCTTATGTGGAATGCAATAAAATATGGATCCACAACATTTTATTTAGAAGCAGTTATTAATGCACTAGCTGGGATGCCTTTCATGGCATATCAGGGTATACTTGGGATTACAGCAACAAACTTTAAGTCAGAATATCTTGTTCCTGCTAATATTCTATATGATTCCGGAGCTTTAATTTATGCAGAGAAAGATACCATTACGGAGATAACGATAGAATCTAATAAATTTTCTGGATCGGACTACGACGCAGGGCTTTACGATACCCTTAAAATCAGCGGTGAATATTACCACATAATAGAAGACGATGATGACACTATGCTCCTCTACCCATTGATAGATGATGGAAGCTATTCAGATGTTACGGTATATGTGGCTTCAGAAATAGGAGATGAAATTACTCGTTTTGGAGTAATCTATGACCCTGAAACAGGGAATAATTATTCAATCACTAATAACGTAATCGCTCAAATGCCTGATGGTGAGCATGAGAATATGGTTCTAAGCCATTATTACGTAAGGATGAGAATTGACGGTGATGATAAAATAGAGATGGAGAAAGCTATTATAGAAGATGTCCCTAATAACGATTACGAAGCTGGGGATATTGCTCCGTCATTTGCCCCCCTCCAGAGAGCGTTTAGGCTGTACACATGGAAGGATATTCAAGAAGAGGAGTATGAAGATTTGTCTGGAGGGGATTTAGCTGACCCACTAAACATAGTTTATAATAACGAGCTAAAAATTACTTACAGAATAGCCGAAGATGTGGACGACAGTAGCGAGATAGAACTTATAAGCGATAGCTTTGATGACAATATTGTTGCTGATTCGTACATAGAAATTTATAAAAAAGTACCAATTGACCATACCATAGAGTCAATCGAAGAAGATGATGACGGATATTGGGACGTCGTGGTAGAAGATAAAAGTTATTTGCTAAAGCTTGGAGACACCATCCAAATTTCTCAAGAATATGAAGAGGATGATGGAGGGCTTACCGTCCACAGGGGCGGACACTATCAAATCATACACGGCGAGTATAAGAACGGTAAATATTATTTAAAATTCTATGATGATTTAGGCACACTGTCTACCCATTTAGCTGTAGACGGAGGTATATTATCAATTGTACGATACGTAAAATACGTTAGAAAGGTTGCGTCGATAAGCGATAGTGATAATTACATTATTACAATAAAAGGCAAAATAACATTATCAAAAGACGACTTAATTATGATAAAAAAAGCATCTCTTGGGGAATATGGTCTTGATAATAGATACGATGTGTCTAGTGTTGTTAGTGATGTTATTACTTTAGACGAAGATCCGGGAAATGCCTTATACCAATCAATCATTATATCAGATGATGATAACCCGAGCACAATTTATACGGTTGTCCAGCAAACCGGAGCAGCCCTAACTGTTGACAGGACAGTAGAATATTCTTATACTTCTGGAATATGTATACTATTAAAAACGATAGAGCAACATAATGGATTCAGCATTATAATGGATGATGAAGTCGAAAATAAAGGCGATGTTTTAGCAGCGATAGAAACGGCACAGCCTAATTATGTATCTAATATAAATAAAGTTTTAGACATACTTTTACCTTCAGGATGGAAGTACAAATGGCAAATAGGGGAAGATTATGGACAAATTTCAACATCATGATGGACTAAAAATAAAGCGGTCAGAAGCATTCGATTTAACGCAACAGATGATGCTGTTAGCGATGTCAAGAAGAATATATCCAATGCTTGAAGACTTCGGGGTTATGAATGATCTCGTCGGAGAAGGATTATCGGAGAAGGAAGGACTAAGGGTAGAAAGGGTAGATGGAGACCCAAGCAAAATCAAGGTCAAAGCTGGATACGCTATTATGGAGGACGCAACTCAGTATAAAAATGCTATGATTGTTCTGGATGAAGACGAAACTATTACAATTTCTGACGAAATAAGTTTACTCAGTCAAATTGGATATGTTATGATCGATGCAAACGAAATATCCGAAGCGTCTGGTGACGAGACTTATATGCCTGGTAGGCTGGGATCATCAACTAGTATTCTATTATTACGAAAAGACAGTTATACAATAACAATTGAGACCAGTATAGATTCAGATAAAATAGTCCTCGCTGCAATCGCTTTGTCAGGAGGAAATCTATCCTTTATCGACACGAGTGCATTAATATCAGAAGTTTCAACACGCCCGTATATTGATAGCAATGATACATCCTTGACTGTGGCTACGGCGGTGACTATCCCTACTTCCTGGTATGTTACTGTAGAAAAGGAGCAAGCTGAGTATAGTGGATATGCAACAAAAGTATTTACCTTAAGCGAAAGAGGGTCCAACGATACGACCGAAAATTTCCATAGAAATGGCGCTACCGTAACAATCTCACCAATAGTAGACCTGAGACAAACGAATTCAGCTAAGCTAAAGCAAAAGGAAAGTGCTTTCTTAGAAAGAATACTAAAAGGAATCATAGATTTTAATGATGGTAGCGGAGACAGAATAATAAGAACAAGGAAATTGCCCGATGTCCCGAATGCTCCTGCAATTACCACAAAAGATTTAGCTCTAATGTGGATAAATAAGCAGGTTACTGAAGGACCAAACAATGACACCTTGTCAGAAATGGTAGCGAAAGCAAAAACATTGCAACTTGGAGTTGGGTCTGCACTAGAAAATATCGGATATATCAAATCAACTATATCCTCGTCTACTGACGATGCAGAAAAAGCTCGCCTTACGGAAGAATTAATTACAGAACAAAAAGAATTATTGAGAGCACAAAATAATTATTCTGAAAAATCTAAAGAGCTATCCTACGTCAGGAAAGCGGCAAAGCAGCCAAAGAAATATGTGTTGTCCCTTACTTTTAACCAGCCAGCATTGATAGACTCGGAGCAAATTATTCAATATGAGGCTGAAGTTATATATCTTCCTCTGGTCGGAAAAGCTCAGGATAAAATGAGCACAGTAAAAAATCAGATATTTACGAAACAATTGCTCCCGGCAGGAATAAATGAGTACGGGGACAAAACATATACCTATGACACTAACCCTGACATCGAATACAGAACAATGTATATGCCGGTGCATCAAAACGAAAGGTTGAGTATAAGGGTCAGGAGCGTTACTGAAGATTATATTGTGTCCACATGGACAGATGCAATAGAATATTCTTTTGATGGACTAACATCTTCTGACGTTAGATTAGCAATGGACTTAGACGAATTCGATGAAGCTCAAAACACCGTATTACAGGCATCCATGCTGGAGATGACGGAACTTTTCAGGCAAACAGCAGAAGACCTAAACAACTCTCTTATCAACATCAACAACAACACGTCGGGGGTAGGGGAGCTAAGGGATCTTGTAACTGCGTTAACTACAAGAGTTAAAGACCTAGAGGACAGCAATGTTGTGACAAGGGAAATGATTGCAGAAGATAGAGAAGCCATAGCTGCTACCGAAAATACGGTATAGAGCAAAATATGATTAAAAGAATAATTGATAAAAGCGGTGCCTACTATGACGCCATATCCACCCCTACCGGAACAGAGTTCTGTAGAATTATGCAGGCAATAGCCGTAAAAAACAAAGATAAGCTTTACGACGTGTTCCCCGAATCAGTTGACCCACTAAATACCGGCGATAACTTATATCGAGGGAAAATTAATGGCTATCAATATAACACAGAGGATGACGTTTATGAATTTCTCGTTGAAGAAATGGTTAATTATGCTGACGGCGAAACGTTGCACCTATTCATTGGAATGAGACTTTACACAATATTGGGATACTCCCAATATGACGAGTATGTAAGGGTTTTTGATCGCGATGATTCTTTTTATTTATTAATGAAGGAAGCTGAGAATGAAGGAAATCTTTCCTCCGTTAAGGGGACAATTTGGGGAGACTCTGCCGATGTCGTAACAATAGATTATAAGGCAAATTGGTCAACGCAAAGCAAGAAAGAGATTCTGAAGGATGAATTTAGAAAAACAGGGCTCAAGGATAGCGCTAATAATCCAATCGATACATGGAAAGTCCTAAAGAAAACAACAGGGTTAGAGCTAACGGCAGGAGAAGATAGTGCTATTATTATTCCGCAAACAGGAATTGCTATGATCGAAGGAAAGTCAAAGTTCGCCCCTTATTATGTCAGCATGGATTTTCACGACATT
>Ga0307928_10003555_pt1 | contig 11886 bp, 17 predicted proteins | sample AceLakmetagen232_FD_201815 | JGI IMG/M metagenome (GOLD analysis project Ga0307928, IMG submission 201815) | Saline water microbial communities from Ace Lake, Antarctica - #232 | ecosystem: Environmental > Aquatic > Non-marine Saline and Alkaline > Saline | place: Antarctica: Ace Lake...
CGTCATTAGTCCACTTGATGAGGACAGGATAAATCTTGGTTCTTTCACCTCTTATCCAAATTTATTCTGTCGGACATGGTCAAATGAAATTAAATCAGGAGGAAAACAAAATGAATAATGAAATATTTGGAGATTTAAAATGATACCATTTACATCAAAACACTTAGAAGCATATAGTAAAATTCCTAAATCACGAAAAGAAAGAAGATTTAAAGTTCCAGATAAATTAGAAATTGATGATAAAATGAATAAAAAACAAAAACTCAACGAGGCAGGGAAATGATTAAGAAAAGCAATTTACCTATTATAACATATAAAACAGATTGCCCGATAAAAGAAGATTGTTTCTTTAATAAGAAAAATTTCTATACTAAAGAAGAAATGGAATTTTATATGGATTATTGTTTAAGAGGTGGGGAAAGTTGTGGTTTAAAGAAAAACCATGATTTGAGTGAGAGATTAAAGGAAAACTATAAAAGGAGGTTAGAAAAAAATGACTGAAAAAGATTGGTTAAGCTGGGTTTTATTAATTTCATTTTTGGTGGGATATACTTTAGGAGGAATTGCATCTCTTTTTGGAATGTGGTTTTAGGTTCTGATAAGATGTATTATCGGAACATTTATAAATAACCTTTGAGTAATTAAAATGAGAAAAGTTCTCAAAACTTAAAAGATGGGTAAAAAACTTCCAGTCGCAATCGATGAAAAAGAGTTTGGTTTATTATTAGATCATACAAAATCTCAAAAGCATAAGGTTGCTTTTCTTCTTGGGTTTGCATCAGGGTTGAGAGTTTCTGAGGTTGTGAACTTAACAAAAGAGAGAATCAATTTTATAGATAAGAACATTTTAATCAAAGATGGAAAGGGAAAAAAGGACAGAGTGGTTCCTCTTCCAAAAGGATTCAGAACTTCTTTCCTCAAATATATTCCTATGAATGTCACAACCAGGGCATTATCTAAAGCATTCTTTGTGAACTCTATAAAGGCAGGAATTAAAGAATATAAACCTGAAGCATCCTTCCACTCACTTCGTCATGGTTTTGCAACCCAGATGGCTAAGAATGGGGTTCCTGTGCATCACATAAGAACTCTCATGGGTCATGCAAGTATCTCAACCACTAATGTTTATTTGGAAGCAAATCCAATGGAAGCACTTAAATCCTATGAGGACAAATTTTAATGAAAATCTGTGACAAATGTGAAAAAAAAAGTATGGACCTTGTCCCATTAAAGATAGATGGGGCAAAAGTTGAGTTGTGCCCAGAATGCATCAGACACATAAAAACATGGATTCAAAAAGGACCAGAAAAGAAAAGTCTTTTAGGAGAAATGTTCAGTGGCTGAGACAAACTTATTTGGATTCAATGTAAACCTCCCAGAGATTGGAGGGAATGGGGGAGGATTCGGAATGACAACCATTCTTTTGATTGTTGCTATCCTTGTAATTATTGGAATTGTTGTTTATTTGATTATTGATCAAAGAAGATTCAACAGAAAAATTATTGTCTTCGAGAATATTGCTGGCCAAGGATTCCAACCAGTTTATAGAGACAGGGCTCGACTTGTTAAACTTGGAGACGGTGGTGAAGAACTGCTGTTCCTGAAGAAGAAGAAAACATTTAGAACAGCTTACGGAAGGAAGATGGGAAAGAACACATTTTGGTTTGTGATTGGTCAAGATGGATATTGGTATAATTCTATATTAGGAGACTTTGATGCAAAGATGGGAATGCTTGACATTGAACCAATCGATAGAGACATGAGATATATGCATGTAGCTGTCAGAAAGAATATACAAGACCGTTATAGAAAACAAGGATTCATGGAAAAATATGGAGCATTAATTATGAATGCCCTCTTTTTATTAATTGTAGTTGTGGGAGTTATTCTTTCAATCAAACAACTCAACAAAGGATTGGAAGCCCTAACAAAAGCAATGGAATTGACTCAACAAGTTCAAGAACAAAACATTAGAATATTATCTATTATAGATACCATGGGGACTGGGGGTTCTGGTTTGGTTCCTGCTTAACAATGACCTTCCAAGAAATACTCACCGTCGTTGTTTTAGGAATTATCTTCATAATTCTTTTTGTACTATGGATAGATAAACGGAGCTTAATAAAATTACAAAGAAGATATAAGGAGGAAGACGATTTAAGCAAACATGGAGAACAAGAAAGAAGAGCAGGCCGAGGAATTTCTGGAAGCCCTCAAGGGGGAGAACCAAGTTCTGAAGGACTTGCACAATTTAAACCAGGAGAGTTATTACCGCCAACAACTTCTAGCACAGTTGGAGGGAATCAAAGTGGAACTGAACAACCTAGCAAAGTTGATAAACTACTTAGCAAACTCAAAGGCAGATGAAGAAACCAAAACCCCTAAGAAAAAATAGGTGGTTAAAATTTATTGGACTGGCCCTTATTATTATAGGAGCAATGCTAATTCTCTCAACCTATCTGAAGAGTCAGGATGAATGCATGGCTAACCCATTACAATATGGAGCCAAGCAGTTAACCAAGTCAACTGGCTATGAGTTTCAGGGCTGGGGAAGTCTGGTTGTCCCTATTAATACAAGGAGCCCAACAGTTTTCTTCAACTCAACCCATATATTAATAGATGGAAAGCCCATCTAATCATTTTTTTTTATTATTTATCAGTACTGATGCTTTCTATCAGTACTGATAGATTATGTCGGTCATAGATATTGTATTACTGCGGGACCTTGTTAGCTGGATTAGGCTTAAAAGGGGCTTTTTCTAAGGCATTATAATACAATTTAACATCATAACCCTTTTTTCTACAACTTTCCAAGTGTTGATACGTTGTTGTCTGTGTAATTCCTAATTTCTTTGCAATTTCTAGCACACTAAGTCCATCTTGATGTAATGAAAAGACTATTTCCTGCTTAGGAGTCAGTGGCTTCTTCACAGCCTCGCCATGCTCGGTTGTCATGCTCTTTCCTTTCTCTTCATACTTATTCATCCTATCCATGATGTTTAGGTTGAGGTTCGTCGTGAAATCCAGCTTTTTCTGTTCATAGTCCTTGATTAACTGAGGAGAGGGCTTCTGAATATCCCAACTGGTGATTGCCTTGCTCCCTCCCTTGAAATTTACTATCAATCTCTTTCTATATGGCTCTGGCTTCCAGTCAGTGTACTCAATGTACCTCGGACGGAGTCTGCAAGTGTTATTCTTTAGGTTTATACCGTCGGTGTCTATCCTAACATGGAATAATCGCCTTGTGTTCTTGTCCAGCAATGTTTCAAAGGGTGTGCAGAAGAAAAGACTGAGGTTCTTGTGTCTAAAGGTAGTCAAAAGGTAGTTGAACACCTTGTTGGCTTCACTCTGGAACTCTCGGGCAGAAATAGAGACCTGTGGTTCGTCGAAGATAATCTTTGACCCTCTTTTAAGAGTTCCAGAGTTTATTAAGAGCATAAGTTCCTTTAGGGAGAAGACAATGTGTTCAACAGTGAAGGGAATCCCATCTTTCTTGGCCATCATCTCACATATTGACATTGCCGACCATGTTTTACCGCTTCCAGTCTTTCCCACGACGGAAACAAGATTATTATTGTTCTTTCTCATGGTTCTATTAACAAACCACCTCACCCAAGAGTTATTTCCTGGTTTTTTCTCTCGATACATTACCGTTGCGTTGCCCATCAGTCATCCTCGGGAGCATCGCCCATTGTTCCGTCCGCATTCACATAAGCAACATCATCCTCGGGTCCTTCTCCATATATTTGTTGCTTTAAGTTAGTTGAACACCATCCTCGAAGCTGTCTATCGTATTCAAAGAGCAATGGCTTGAGTTCTTCCCAGTTTGTGATGTCTTTTGTGACTAAAGTTCCATCCCTTGTCTTCCTAGAAGTATAAATTGGCTTCTCTTTAATCTGTTTGGTGATTGCCTCCCTCTTTTCCTTCTCTTTCTTAACTTCTTGGTCTGATAAGTCTGGAAAAATCTCATTGGAGAGAACTTCAAGCATAGAAATAATGATTTCAAAGTAGTCACGGCCAGTGATCATATCTTTTCCCATTGGTGAGACCCAAGCTATGTTTAAATTGGTCAAAATCTTATCAATTCTTTCTAATCTCTTGCTTTTCTCAGTTACTTCCTTGTTGTACCCGCCATAGCTCATCTTCAGTTCTTCTTTTATGCTCCTCCCTTGTAATTATTTCACATTCTTCCTTTAAATCTCTTTTTAATTTCCTTTTCCACTCGTTTGCTGTCTGTTTTCTATAAAATCTATCATGAATCTTACCATCTGATGTAACAAGCAAGTATTCTCGTGTTGTGTTCATTCTTTTATCCGATTTCATTTGAACATCTTGATTTTCTCCTGTGCTTTTTTATAATTTGGAACGATATATCTTCCATGAGCCATTCTTTTCTTCTCTTTATAGAGTTTTAATGTGGTCAACCTTCTTCCGAGCCATCTATCGTTAATCCATTCATCATTTCTTCCTAAAAATTCCTTAAATTTGACTAAGATTTCTTTCTGGGAGACCCAAGATTCACTTTCTTTCTCTTGGGAGAAGAAATCATAAAGACTTATGTCTAAATTTTCATTAAGTTCCTCATCTTTCTTCTCTGCAAAAACATTTTTCAAGGTATTAATTGTTTTATCAACAACTCCAAGTTGTTCTGCAACAATAAAAAGAGGTAAACATAATTCAATCTCTCTTCCGTTGAGATTACTATCCTTTATTTTCTTAAATAAGGTGTTGTTTGTGGTGTTAGTGTCGTTTGTGTTGTGTGTGTCGTGTGTGTCGTTATGGTGTTCTATAACATAGTCATTCCATGTCCTATATACTCCCAGGAGTGTAACGACATGACACAAACGACACGATTTAAGCAAATTCTTAGCATTTATGATGGATTCTTCAAATTCAAAGAGTTCAACAAGATTTGTTTTGGAATAATCATTACTTTTTTCCAGGATTAATGTGATACATCTATCTTTCAATGCTTCATCCACCAATCCATAGATATTGGCCATAACTATTGGCCTATAAACATCAAATTCTTCAACAACTTGCCTCTCTCCATCAAATTTCTTCTCTTTTCTCATTCTTTTCACCTTAGTTCCTCTTTTATATGCAGAGTTGAGCAATTCTTTTAATGCTTCTGTCCCTTTCCTACCTAATCCTTCAAACTCATCAATACAAAGGGTCCCATTCTCTCTAAAAAGCACAGCTTCCGTCAAAGAATTGAGCATGGCTCCATTGTTTGCAAGGAATGTAATGAGTTTCATGGTCCGAGTCTTTCCTGATCCCCTCATTGCATTCAAAAACAAATAAGGATAGGAAGGAAACTCTTTGTGGGAGTAAGTTCCTATAATCCAAAGGGCAATGATGTTGTAATTCTCTTCATTAAGGTCAAGATATTTCTTCAGCCCTTCAATAATGAATCCATAAGCATATTGTAGTTTGATTTTGATTTCTGCCTTATCTTCTTCACTATATTCTCTTTTCCCTTCAGCTTTTAGCTTATCCATTTCAGATTTATTCTTCATAACCCCTGTCTTGATGAGGTCCTTCCTTACTAATAAGTTTCTAACATGTAAACCATCCTCTTCCCCTTCAATATTCTTAGAAAAGTCAATCCCATCTATAATTTCCAGCATTTCTTTAGTGCTTTCAGCAGTATCAACAGAAATCCATTGCTCCTCATAATATGTTCTATTTTTCCCCATCTATCTTATGTTTGAAGTGTCCTTTGAACGGATGTAAATATCTATTGTGAGGATGTCCTTGAGAAATAAAGTAATTTCCCCAAACAATCTATCTTGCACAATAATAAACTCATTTTCAGCAACTTCTTTTATCAACCCGTTGTAAGCATACTTGTCTTTTAATTTAATGTGGACGGTGGTCTTCTCCTTGAAGAAAAAGGTTGCCCTTTTTGTTAATTCATTAGTCCACCAATCCATAATTTATTTTACGAGATAAAGTATTTAAATCTGTGCTTAAACTATTTGGGGGTAACAACTTTCGTGACATAACACTACATAAACGATAATAATGACACACACTACATGATTCTAAGAAGTTCCGAAACCTTTAAATAAAAGTTGTGTGTTACAATGTTACAAAAAAGTGGCTGTTATATTCGACCCTGCATCAGGAGGATTTATTTCTATTGCGGAAAGCAACATCGGACCCATACCACTTAAAAGAAAACCAACTTTCGTCTCATCAAGCGGGGGAGGTGGTTCGTCACAACCTCAATCCACTCTTGCAACTCCAACCGAACCTGCAGAGGTAAGATCACAAGCTGTTTCTAGTTTGGAAATAGAGCAGAGAACCGTTGTTGGGGGCTATGATGTTAAAGAGAGGGTTAAATCAGATTTACAAAGGAAAGTTATTGCTCAACAACAACAAAGACAATCTATCGCTCCATCTGTTGCTCGTGAACAATCGAGACCAATGGGAACGGTTGCCCCCGTTGAAAAACAAAAGGGATTGGCGGGGGCAAGGCAAAAATTATCCCAAAAACGCTCAGAATTAAGGGTACAACAAATGAGTGAACCAACAGTTAAGGGAGGAGCTCAACAATTCGCGGTAAGTATTGGGACATCAGTAATTGGAACAGCTCAATTTGGTCAACAATTAATTACAAAGCCCGTTGCAACTATTACAGCAATCCCAAAAGGGATTGGAACACTTCTAAGAGGTGAAAGCCAGACAAACTTTAAACAAATATTAAGGGAAGAGCCATCTTATGCTGTTGGATTTATCGCGACAGAGGTTGCAACTGCAAGAGGACTTGGAGCCATTGGTGGTTTAGGAAAAGTAAAGGGGCCAACATTCTTTTTAGGAACCCAAGAAACTATTGGAAGCAAGGCAATTACAAAAGTTGCATTTAAGAGTGGAGGAAGAACTGGTTTAGCACAGTCAATCACAAATATTAAGGGGAATCTTGCAACAACAATCACTGGGGGAAGATTTGGATCTATTGTAACACAATTCCCAACAGGAAAGCAAAAATTATTTGGTCAGACAACTTTTGGAGGACTTGAAGTTACATCTAAGAGCGGAAAGAATATATTTACTATTGGTCAGACAGCAACAGCAAGGGGAAGAACTTTATCACCGATGGCCATTAAGTTTCCATCAGGAAAATTATTTAGAGATACTTCTAAAATAGTGCGAACACCTTTTGCATCAATCTCAAGACAGAAAACTGCGGGACCTTTGACATTAGTTGTTGGAAGTGTTGGAACCCCAGCAGGAAAGTTAAGACAATTCGTAGGAATAATTGTTGCTCAAAGAAAAGAAGGAAAATTTTTCACAACTGGGACTCAACAGACAATTACAAAGACCAAAGCAATTCAACAATTAAGTTCAGCAGATATTGGAAAGACTCTTGCATCTGCAACAGCTCCAAGAAGTGCAGGAACAAAAGTTGTTCCTCTTCCAAAGGTTCCACAAACAAAAGTTCCTTTAACTCAACCACAACAAGTTCCAAGGGCACAGATTGGACCACCAAGAACAATGGTTTTCCCAGTTCAAACCCAAAAGGCAATTCCAAAAGTTGTTCCATCATTTAAAACTTCTCAATTTACAGGACAGCTTCCAAAACAAGTTCCAATAAGCAAAGGAGTTTCTAGTTCTGCATCAAAGATCAGACAAGTTCCTGTAGTTGCACAAGTTCCAGCTCAAATACCTCGTCAAGTTCCAGCATCAGCAACAGTTCAAGCCCAACCACAAGCAAGTAAGCAAAGACAAGCATTAAAATTCATCCAGCCAGTGAAGGCCGTGACATTTAGGCCAATGATTCCTCAAACCAGAGGGTTCAAGCCAATAATTTCAAGGGCAAGACCTAGAACAACATCTAGAAGTGGTCAAGGATTATTCACCGTTTCCATAAGAAGAGGAGGTGTCTTTAAACCAATAGGAACTGGGTTGACTGGACAAAAAGCTGTAAGTTTAGGACAACAAAGAGTTTCAACATCATTGGGAGCAACATTTAAATTGACACCAGAGAAAGGACAAACAACTTCGGTGAGAACCCCCAAAGGATTTAAGAGGAAGAAGGGTTTGACATTCATAGAAGCTCCACAATTCAGACTTTCAACTGGCTCTGAAACAAGAGAGATTCAAACAGCTAAGAGGAGGAAAAGATGAACCAAGAAGAAGCAAACTACCTGGCGAACCAACAACAACAGGCCCAGATGCAACAAGCACAGGGCAGAATTAATCAACTGAGACAGTCAGAGCAAGAAACATTCCTTGAGAAGAATGAGAAGAGTTTAATCAAAGAGCAGTTGGATTTATCTGAAGAGTTAGAGAGGATTAATTTCCTATTAAAAGGTTATGTATGGGACATTGATTTAAATAAATGGATGGAACCTACTGACGATGAAATGGTTGTGCTTACTGATTATGGTGTTCACTTAATAATGAATACAATTCAATGGTATATTAACAAAAACACTTTACTTTCAAACTATGATGAGATGACAATTCTTTCTAAGATGGAAGACTTTGCAACAGCTCTCGCGGATGTTGTCTTCATGGAATATGAAAAGATTTTCAAATACCCTTCCTTTGAAGACTGTGGAAAGGTATTGACAGCGAGGGTTGACCAAAAAATTGAGGTTCAAGTATTCTCTGCTAAGTTACAAGACAAAAAGATTGAGGAAAAGGATGTTAGAAAAGAAATAATTGATGAAATGAAAGGGAGAATTGAGATGGAACTAACAAAAATTAGAGAACAGATCATAAAGAACAAGCTGAAGAGATTTGAATTGGTTATTAGAGAGGTTCAAGATGCTGTTCATTCAACTTATTTGAGAGCTTGGAATGGTCAGGAAAGGAAGACTCTTCGTGAGCATGTCCATATAACTGAAACCAAAGGAATGAATTTTAATCAACAACAACAAGGAGGAAACTTAAACCCTTTCACATGGTTCGGAAGCAAAAAGCAATAATTTTTGTATTTATGATGCTGTTTCTTATGGCTCCCCTAGTTAGTGCAATCCTACCAGTAACAACAACACAACAATTCGAGGAGGGTTATGCAATAGAAAATTCTCAACAACAATTTTTAAAAATAGATGAGGATTATGAGGCTAATTTCTTTGTTTATAATTTGAGTAATGGGCTTATGATTGATGACACAGATGTTGAATGTGTTTATTATTTAACAAATAATGTCGGAACTCTTCTTGATTATTTTCCTTGTGATTTTGGTAAAGATGGCGGAAGGTATGGATATTGGAATGCAACCGTCCTTGAGGGCAATTTCACTTATTCAGGGGATTATTTTTATGGAATAAAATGCAATTCAACAGAGTTTGGGGGGGCTATTACTGGAAGATATAGGGTGAACAATCAAGCATTGGAGCCAACAAATGCTAGGGCAATTCTTTATTTTGGTTTATTATTAATACTTATACTGTTAATTGTAGGAGCTTTCTTATTATTCTTTAAGTTAGAGAGATTTAAGAAGAGTCCAGAAGGACAAATAATGGATATAAATAAACTTAGCTTCCTGAGACTTCCTGTGTTTGGTTTAATTTATTCCTTCATAATGTCCTTAATGTATATTTCGGCTAACCTTAGTTATACTTTCTTGGGTGAAGAATTATTCGGAGACTTTTTCTTCGCAATCTTTACACTAATGATGAAGCTGTTGGTTCCAATGATCATTATGATTGGACTGTGGTTCATAGCAAAGATAGTTGATGACAAGAAGATTCTTGGTGAAGCTGAAAGAGGATTTGTTCAAGGCGGAGGAGGGAATATATAATGGCTAAACAAATCAATAAACCAGTGAGACTTGATGCAAGATTCACTCGAGATTTCATTCAGGATATTCAAATGCAGAAGAGAAAAAGAGCTCCCCAATGTCCTGCCCCAACACCTTCAAGAATAAGTCTTGCGATTGCAAGGCACCCACTTTCTGGAAAGATTAAGAAAGATATAATTGAGGCAGACTTACAATGAAATTAAGAACATTAGTTAAAAAACCAAAGAAAGGATTTTCAGGGGTCCTTGCATTTATTATTATCTTAGTTGCGGTGATGGTTATTGCGATGATTCTTGCATTCACTGGGGCAATTACAAATTGGTTCTCTGACGAGGTCACACCAACTCTTGAAGACCTGGGGGTGATTGGTTCCACAAACTTCACGGAGGTTGCAGATGTCACACTTACCCCAATTAATTCAATCGTTCATAGCATGCAATGGATGGTTGGTGTTTTATATTTTATAATGTTAGTTGGGACATTAATCTTTGCCTATGGTTATAGAAGCTCAGAAAATAAACTTTACTTGATATTATTCTTCATGTTAATATTCCTTGCAATTTTAATGAGCATTTGGGTCTCAAATACTTATGAGGGTTTTCATAGTCAAGATGATGCAGTCGGATTACAACTTCAGGCCATGACTCTTGCATCGTTTTTAATATTGAATTCCCCAGTTGTAATTATTGTTATGGGATTCATTGGAGGAATAATCATGATGACACCATCAGAAAGGGAGGGAATATACTAAAATGAACAAAGCAAACCTAAGTGCACAAAAATTCTTAATGGTGTTTGTCGTCGGATTGTTCCTTATTTCTTTTGTTAGTGCCGAAGTTTTTACATTTGACAATAAAGTTGACTATGTTGATGACTCTTTATTAAAAGTAGATATTGTAAACACCTTTGGATTAGGAGCAACTTTGGGAACTATAGAACTTAAATCCCATAAAACTATTGATGAAATTATTAAAGTTGGTTATGGAGATTATAATCCTGTTATGGTTTATGAGTTTTCTAATTGGGAATTATACGAAAATGGTTTAGGAAATGTTTATTTTAAGAATATGAAGAATGGAAAGGACACAGATAAACTTTATTATTTTGCGGAGTGGAAAAAGAAAACAAGAGAAATCCCTATTTATTCAAGCATTGAAACATTAAATAAAAATGGAACTACAACTTATATTAATAAAATAATAGAATACGAAACACAAGATTATTATGATTGGGTTAGATATGACAGTAAAGATATTCCAAATACTAAAACAGAAATAAGAAAGATTGCTTTAATGGTTTATACGGAGAAGGGAGAATATACAGACGCCATCTGGACACTTGCGGGGAAAAGGATTAAAGAACATGCAAGTTGGACGGCAGATTTAAATAATGATTTATTAGGTTATTGGAAATTAGACGAAGCAAGTGGTTCAGTTATTGATAGTTTAAGTTTACATAATGGAACAAATACAGGAGGAATAGCAGATGTATCAGGATTAATAAATACTGCTTACTCTTTTGCTAGTGCGTCTTATGTAGATTTCGGATTAATTACCGCTTTTGATTTTAATGCCCCACAAACAGATTTTACTATTGCTTTGTGGTTATATCCATTAACAACAGGAACAAATGAATTTTTTATGGGAAATGCTCAAACGGATAGCGTTGGACCATATATTTTTAACAGATTAGCCACAGGCAAATTTCATTATTATTTTGCTTCTCCGACGACTTGGACGGTAGATACAGATAGTGGTTTAAATATACCACAAGACCAATGGAATTTTATTGTTATAAGGAGAGATGGGAGTATTTTTACTCCTTATGTTAATGGAGTTATGGGAACAAATACAACTTCTTCGGGCAATTTAATTTCAGGGGCTACAACAAGAACATTTCAATTTGGAAAAGGTTTTGGTAGTAGTGGTAGTAGTGGAATTAATGGGAGTATTGACGAAGTAGGAATATGGAACAGAAGTTTAACCTATGCCGAGATTACAGATTTATATAATGGTGGAAGTGGAATAAGTTATACGGGAGTTTTTGGCTATACTCCGAGAGTAACTTTAAACTCTCCTGTAGATAATTATAATTCAAGTTTAAGTGAAATAACTTTTAATACAAGT
>Ga0307928_10003557_pt1 | contig 11886 bp, 25 predicted proteins | sample AceLakmetagen232_FD_201815 | JGI IMG/M metagenome (GOLD analysis project Ga0307928, IMG submission 201815) | Saline water microbial communities from Ace Lake, Antarctica - #232 | ecosystem: Environmental > Aquatic > Non-marine Saline and Alkaline > Saline | place: Antarctica: Ace Lake...
TGTTTTTTCCCTTTTCCCCAATCACCCATCACCGGCTTTGCCAGATCCTTCTTCTGGATCCCGCCGGAACACCCGTTCCGACCGCCGGTTTTTTTTCTGAAACCTAAATAATGCCGCAGCTTCGGAAGAGGATGCGGCGGCAGACTCACGGAATTTTCCATATCGACTAGGAACTGCTCTGTATTCGCCACAATATCGTGGCCCTCGTCCCTCGCAAGCCGCAGCTCGTTTATGATCGCCATTTCGTGCATCACCTGGAACTCGCGCTTCGCTTTCCGTATGTCGCCGGCCAGTGCCTCCAGGTCTCCCTCGCGCGCACGCGCGGAGAGTGTGTATATCTTATTGTTATCTCCCTTATTGTTAGTGGTCACTGGTTGTCCACTTTTTGCCTGTTTTCCCGATTTTGGTTGTCCATTGGCTGGCGCGATTGTACCTTTACCCTCTGGATTGGAACTACTTGCGTTGGTCATTGGCTGGTCGCCCGTTGTCCGGTTTTTGCGCCGTTTTCCGTTTTCCGTTGTCCACGCGTTGTCCATTGGCTGGTCATTGGCTGGCGCGATTGTACCTTTACCCTCTGGATTGGAACTACTTGCGTTGGTCATTGGCTGGTCATTGGCTGTCCACTGATGATTGCCCCAATTCAACACTGTGACCAGTGAATTTTGGTTGCAAGTTTCGATTTCTATCTGTTCTTCGTCTTTCAGTATGGAGAGCAGTCTTTTTACTTTCGATTCGTTAACTCCGGTCACTTCGGCTATCTTTAATCTGCCTGTAACGAATTGGCCGGGCAGCAGGATTCTCCTCTTCCTGTTCCATACTACAGGTCTTTCGGCATGTGTCGCTTCTGAAATCAGATACACCCATACTGCTATCCAATGCGGATCCCGGCTGCGTGGATTGTCCCACAACTTCCTCCAGACAGCAAAATAACCGTTTCTCTGCATACCATGATTCATAACTCTTCCCTTTGTTTGCGTCGCCAGCGAAGTTCTTTAAGGCTGGCCCTCATTTGCTTCTTCTGTTCGGGCGTCAATCTATCAAGCATCGGCCTGAACCAGTTGATCTTCCCGTAGTTCCTGCCATAGCGCGGTCTATCTGCCGTCCTGTCTATATCACCCTTGCCGTTCATCTCGGTATTGCCTCCAGACACCAAAGATAGCTTTGTTTCTCAATCATCATCTTCCCCTAGTTGGTTTGTCTATACTCAATAAATGGTAAAAGGAAATTCCCATTGGGAAACTATTTTTCCCGTTTCCATCTAACCCGGCCGCGGGATCGCGGCTGGGGACACGCCAGGCGCCACACCGGGCAGCTTTCGGTCCCGATCACCGGGATCTCCTGGCCAACCACGAACAGCCTGTTGTTTCTCACCTTGACCCTTTTGCGGCTCATGTCTTCCAGTTCAACCTCGATGATCCCGCGATTGACCCCGAATATCTGCCTCACGATCGCCCTGTGGGCCGCCCTGCCCCCGATCTCCTTTGTTTTGATATGGGCTACCCCGAAATACTTCTCGACCTCCTGGGCGCCCTCACGCGTCAGCTTAATGGAGCGTCCTGCCGCGAAGTGCTTTCCTTCTTCGAGTTTTTCATTCCTGAATACCCGCACCAGCTCCCGGTTCACGCCGATCCGCGCCGCCAGGTCCGTCTCGTTGATCAATTCAGCGTTCTTCTTCATGTTTATTCTCCTTTTTTAATTCGTCTCTCACGATTCGTGTCCATGTCTGCCGGATGGAAACACGCATAGCCTCTCCGGTCTGCTCCCATTCCTTCTTCAACCCTTTGCGGTCGGTAAAATCTTCCTCGAACGCCAACACAATTCTTTCTGCCAGATCAGCAAGGGGTGGCTGGCCTTTGCCCCGGCAAACCGCATGGGCTGCAAGCCACGCATCATGGCTTCGTTCTTCCTCTGAGTGGTATTTGCGGCAGATATTTATTCTCGCGCCGCATCCGCATGTGTCAGTTATCATCTTCCTTCTCCTCTTAGTGGGGATTATACTGTCTCCTGTGTTTTAGTATGCCTCTTAAAATCAATCCTGGCGCAATTCTTCCTATGCACAACGCGCGATCTTTTCTTTCGGGTGTCCTGCCCTTGCTTGGAACCGTTTGCCCCGTCACGCGCCTATAAAATAGAGTTAGGGGGGCGGGAAGGAATTGAACCTCCGACCTCGATCTGTCGCGGTTGAATACGCCACATTGGCGGGAATCCGCGTTCACACCGTACTCTATTCTCTGAGCTACCGCCCCCATTGAAATCATTTCCCTTTCTTCTCGATCCTCTTCACAATCCGATATTCCATGCCTTTCGCGCCGGGCATCTCGACTATCGAAATATCCCAGCCTTTCGGCAGTTTCCTGCTCTCTGCCGGTGCGACAACGATCCTCTTCCTGAATCGCCTGTTCAGCATCATCGCCACAAGAAGAAGCAGGCTGCTATTGAACCGTTCCAGCTTGTCTTTTTCTTTCTGCAAGTTCTTGCATCTAGCCAATATTTGGTCTTTATGCATCGTTTTCCCCTTTCACTTTATTACAACCAGTGTTCGTATCGCTTCCGCATCTGTTCCTTGCGTTCCTCTTCCTCCATCAGTTTCAGTTTCGCGCTGGCAAAACTGTCATGGTTGCCGGTTTGCCGGATCCGTCGCCGCAGGATGCTCTTTCTTCGCTGTCTGTCAGCCGGGTTCATCCTCGTTCTCTCCTTCCATGGGGAAAGCGCGAACTCCTTGGTACGATTTTGCTATCCCTTCTGTCAACTCGACAGCATCTTGATCCACATGCGCCGAACAATGCGGGTGGCAGTTTTTGTTCAACCATACGATAAGTGGGTTTGCCGCTTCGAGCATTGTTTCCTGTTGTTCTTTTGTCAGTATCATCATCGTTCTCCCCGTTCAAGTTTCCGTTCTTTCGCTGTCTGTCAGCTGGGTTCATCGTTCCCCGTATTCCCATTTCTGCGGAAGTCGCGTACATACTCCCACTTCCCACCCGGCACACATTTGTAGAGACACCCGCATCGCATCACGATACCAAGTGGAGACATTATGATGCAGTCCACAACCGTCTCGCAGTGGACTGGGCATTCGCAGACAAATGAGTCTATGCTGAACAGATCGTCTTTCCTTCTTTCCCATGCTGCCAAGTTTTCGTTCATTCCAGTTCTCCAACCCTGTCTCTGATGTGCTGCCAGCACCAAGTGATGCCGTCTGCATCGCCGCCAGCTTCAATCCATGCCTTTGCCGCATTGTCGATCAGCGCAAAATCCGGCGCATTGTCGATCAGCGCAAAATCCGGCGCATTGTGTACCCGTTTTTCCACGGTGTCGGCGTCGTTCTCGCAATCGGGGCAAAGAACAGGCCCGGCGACATGCGTCAGCTTGATCGTGTCTTTTCCGCAAATGCTACAGTCCATCTTCATTCCCCTTGTTGGATTGATTATTGAATCTGGCTTTCGCGGCTTTATGGATTCTGCAAACCCACGAGTGCCCCGTGTCGGTTTCTGGTTGCCAGTTGTCCAGATCGCAGTTGCACCCCATCTCCTTTTCTGCCTCTTTAACGATTTCTTCCAACGTCATTTCATACTCTTTTCCATCCATCATCATTCCCCTTTCGTTTTCCGCATGATAATATCCGCGAGCCTGTTTTCAATTCCCGTCATAACGTATGCCATTTCAACATTGGTATGCTCAACGGGATCACTCCATTCCTCCCCGTTCCATGTTCGCCGATAAAGTCTTTTGTTTTCAACAAACCAATTTACATCGAGCGTTCCATCGCTTTTAGCCATTTTCGCGTATCTTTCATTCGTTTCTTCAACGGTCATACCCGTCTCCTTGGATTCCAACTCACTCATGGTTGAAACACGATGCTGGCGGCGCAACTGCCGGCAGAGAGTGCGAATCTCTCCGCACTTGTCCACCACGCCACGGGCCTCAGATTTTGCACCCTTCATCACCGACCCTTTGTCGCCACGCCATCGTGGTGCGTAGCCTTTGTGCGCCGCCACATCTTCCCTGCATTCTTTTTCGATTCTCCGCAGTACCTGTTCAACTGTCATCATCATTCCCTTTTTTTTATCGCAATCGCAATACTTCTTAACTTTTCCGCAAACATCGCACCACCATTTTTTCACTATCATTTCAATTCTTTTTTCGCTGTCTGTCAGTTGGGTTCATTCCAATTCTCCGACCCTGGCTCTGATGTGCTGCCAGCACCAAGTAATGCCGTCTGCATCGCCGCCAGCTTCAATCCATGCCTTAGCCGCCTTGTCGATCCGCGCAAAATCCGGCGCATTGCGGCCTCGCAATCGGGACAAAGAACCGGCCCGTCGCCGTGCGTCAGTTTGATCGTGTCTTTTCCGCAAATACTACAGTCCATCATCGTTCCCCTTTTTTTATCGCACACGCGAGCCTGTTTTCAATTCCCGTCATAACGTATGCCATTTCACTGTTGGTATACTCAACGGGATCACTCCATTCCTCCCCGTTCCATGTTCGCTTCATCTGGACCCACGTAAGCCGGAATGCCGCGGCAGCGATACATTCCATGTCGATCCGGCCCCGGCATTGGCTTGCAGAGAAACTTGGCACACCTACAGAGAAGGAGGTGTTGCCGCAAAAGCTCTTTGTTAATATTCATTTGCATTTCAATACTCCCACTTCTTGCCATCGCACCTTATCGACTGGTCGTTTTTTGTCAAGAGAACCTTGCCAGCATCGAACTCCAGGCAGAGATCGAACCGGTGGCAATATGCGCCAGCGCTATCGTGGGTGCTGCCGTGGCATCGCTTGCAAATATACTGCTGCGTTTTCTGGATGTGCTTCGTTTTTTTCTTCGGCTTCGGTGCCGGCAGTTCAAACAGAGTGTCCATCTTCATTCCCCTTATTTGCTTTCTGTGATAATATTTCCCACGCCATAGCAGCGACCTGAGGCACCTGCCCGTTCCCGATTGCCTTGAGTCTGTCAATCCTTTTTGCGATCCCCGTTGCCACCCTCGGAATGCTCCCGTCATCTGCGGGGTCAACCGACCAGTCCAGCCAGAGAAGTTCCGTGATCGGTTCCAGGCTAGTCCAGCCGATTGGCCAGCCGAGCAGCCATTCAACCCAGCCGGGGTTCAACTGACCGCCGGAGCCAGTTGCGGCGCATTGGTCGTTCAGGTTCCTGCTCCTGTCCGGGTTGTCCCATCTGTGGCCCTCGCCCGTCCTGAAGTCCCTGCTCTGGGGTGTCGCAAATACCCGCCTAGCAAGCTGGTCCAGCATGGTTCTCTTTGATCCATCGGGGTTTGTCCCTTCCGTACTCATCCCTGGACTATCCTTCCAGTCCCGAGCCTTCGGCGCGGGCCACGATCCATATCCTGTCCCGCTTGTGAGGTGCGCCGGTGTGGTGCGCTCCCACAATTCCCCATTCCGCATCGTACCCCATTTCGGCAAGGTCGCCAAGCACTCTGTCGAGTCCTCGAACAACAAGCATTGGGCTGTTTTCCACGAATGCGAAACGGGGTCGTACTTCGCCAATGATCCGGGCGAACTCGCCCCACAGTCCAGACCGGTCGCCTTCGATCCCTGCCCCTTTCCCGGCTGCGCTGATGTCCTGGCAGGGGGATCCCCCGCTGACGACATCGACTTTCCCTCGCCAGGGCCTTCCGTCGAAGGTGCATACATCGTCCCAGACAGGGAATCTAGGTAGGATTCCGTCAGCCTGCCGTTGCAGTAGAACCGACCGTGGATAATCTTCAATCTCGACGGCTGCCACGGTTCGCCATCCGTGCAGACGGCCTCCGAGGATGCCGCCTCCTGCTCCTGCAAAGAGCGCAAGTTCTCGGAGTCCTCCTTTGGGTAGTACCATGTCATTCTTTACCCTTAACTCTTTGTAGTTCATGCCAGAGAGCCTCCTTCTTTTCGTTGTTTCCGTTCTTGCTCTCTCTGCATCCCCTTTGTCTCGTCATGCTTATTTTAGGCGTGTCCCCGGCAGACCTCTAAGCACGACATTTTTTCTGCCTATGCTTTGGACTACGAAGTTCCCGCCTTTGAGGTCAATCTTCTCGCCCACCGCCAGCACTATCCCCTGCCGTTTTCTGTCTGGAATTGCGCTATCATACACCTTCTGAAACAATCCTGCTTGCCTGTGAGCAGCTTGATCAAAGACATTCTTCATCGCCGCGCTATCCAGCGGAATCATCTCGCCTATTTTTGTATCTTGCATCTTCATTCTTCCTTTCTTCTGAACACCATATCGGCCTGATCAACATTAACCAGCCGATACCAGTGATGGTACATCCAATCCAGTATATTGTCGATGTCGTGGTGTATGCCGACCTTGCCGACGCAGTGGGTTTCGATCACGATAAGGTCCGGGCGCGATACCATGTCTGAGAGTACCATCCACTCGCAGCCCTCCACATCGATAGCGATGGCGTCCAGATTGCCGGGATCGACCGTCGAGAAGCGGATGCCCGGAACAACCAAAGTTCCAACAGGCTCCGCGAATCCGTATATGATGGTTGGGGCCGCAGATCTCTTAACATCATCGGTGAATGATCCTTGATCGGATAGATGCAGGGTGACGGGTTTATCGTCTGTACTGCACGCGGCCTGGATCACCTTTGTTTTGGGCGGTGGCCATCGCTGGGCTAGAGCGGCGGCGTGGTTGGGTAGTGGTTCGATCAGGACGGCAGAAACGAAGTCGCCTGAGTCAAGCAGCGTGCGGAACTGCGCCAACTCCGGGGCGTTCACTCCGACCTCGCAGATGCGCCGGGGGTGGTGTCCCAAACACCTCATCACGGTGTCCAACATCCTGGCTTCCATATTCTTCCTTTCTTGTGAGCGCTATCGCAACCCTCACATCTGTCATTCCGAGACGGTTGGCGAGACGAAGGACCGGGTTGCATCTATCCTTACTCATATACCCCCCTTTGTCTCCTAATTTCTGAATGCACAATCCATATATATATATAGCACCTCGGCTGCGCGGCGCACCCCCTCCCCCCCCTCTCGCATGCGCGGGCGTGCGCGTGCGTACGCTTCTATCCACTGCCGCGCTCCCACCTCCGCGCTGGCCGGGATCCTGGGGCTGGGGGCCGGCGCCCGGCTGGCAGGGCTCCACGCTCCCACATCCAGGGCCGGGATCCTGGATGCCGACGCAGGGCCGTTGTGTGTGTTTGTGTTGCATCATAGATACCATCATCAACACGATCACCCTTGATTGAAGGGGCCGCGACAATAGCACCGTCTGATTATCAATCAGATCATTGTGTTTGGATCTATGTTTCATTTGTTTGGATCTCCGGCCGAAGAGGTGGCCCCAGCATCCGAATCGTCGGCCATCTCAAATTCAGCATCAATCGGCGGCTGCTCTTTTAGGCCGGAATTATCGCCAGCAAACCCATCCCGCGCGCGCTGGATCATATCACGGAAATCGCCTAGATCTGGATCCCTGTTTATGTCAACGCGCGAAGTGGCGCGGCCGGCCAGCAATTCCGCCTTATCGATTAGGATGCCGGCCAGTACCCCGAGATCACGCGCCGGTATCTTATCACGCGCTGTAGAGTTGGCTAGGCGCTCCAGGATCGCTTCAATGCACAGCCCGGCGGCCGATCTACCATCCGACGCCAGGAGCGCCCTCTCTTTTTCTATTGCCGCGCACTCGCGGCCCTTGATCGCCCGTACCGTGTGGACCGAGGAATGAACCAGCGTGGCGACGCGAAGCTGGCCGACACCCTCGGCCAGGAGGGAAACGATCACGCGATATTTATCGGGATCCTGGTTCCATAGTCGTACGCCCGTATGTTCTCCCCGCGCTTCGGTCTCCGCAAAATACGAATCCTCTATGTCGGCCGATGAAAGAAGAGCCAGCTGCTCCGGGGTTGATTGTATAAGGGATGTTTTATTCATTGCCTGGAGGAAAAGGTGGGGCAGAAATAAAAACGGTGCCGAATAAACCCCGGACGATCCCGGCGATGGCCACACGACCGCTGCCGTCGTCGGCCACGAATCCGTGCCGGCTATCTTCCCACGCGAAAACCACGCCGGAATATTTGGGGTTATTGATCTGGATCCGTCGCGGGAGATCTCCGCGCTCCATCAATTCGCTGATCGGCGCTGAAATTTGCTTGGCCATAATATCACCCCTTTATTTCGTGTCTGGCTTTTGATCCTGGGCCGGCGGCGGTACCCGGTCCAGGTATTCGATAACGGCGATGTTGGCCACCCTGGAACGCACGCGATGCGTAGCGGTGCAATAAGCATCTAATCGCTGCTTGGCCTGGTCGCTGATCCTTACCATTGCTGACATACGCTTAATATATCCGATTGTTTCAGATGTTTCAGTATAAATCGTAAAAAAAAACAGGTTGCAACCGTCTGGACTTCAATCAGTTAAAAAACCGACTAAAAAAAGGTGTTGCTTATTGCTTAACGATATGTATATATTATAGGGCAAGACACACCGCCGAGCCGGGGGGGCGCGAAACCCCGGCGGAAAAGGGAGCAGAGATGAAAATCGACACTGAAAAAGCAACCATCTGGGGCGAGTACGGATCAGCAATGTATCACATTAATGATAGCGGCGGCCTCGATCTCACCGATACGACTGACAACGGATTGACAGACGTAGAATTCTTGGCGGCAGAAAAAGAGATCGCCCCGCCTGGGGCCAAAATGAACGAAAACGAGAAAACAGGAGAAAAGACCATGAAATATATAATAATGGACAATACATCGAACAGTGGACGCGACTACATCGACGAGAACGGCGAGAATGTCGCACTAGTCGAAAACGCGGAAACGTTTGACAGCCGATCAGACGCGGAAGTGCGCGCAAAAACGCTAGACCCGGAGGGGGTCTGGGCATGGGTTGCAGAAATTCCAGAACTCGAAGTATAGAACGGAAACAACAGAAAGAGGAGTAAAGACCATGAGCATTATCACACATACTAACGGATCACACACAGACACAACAATATGCGATACGCATAAAACATTCTTAACCAACGGCCAGGGCTGCCAAACAATATGGTTTCGCAATGCAGCGGCAGCGGGGAAAGCATTTGAAAAGGACGGCGTGAAAACAGGGAGAGATTTGTTCGACTGCGCAAAATGCGCCTGCCATTATTCTAGCGGCAATGCAAAACAGCGTACCGTTCCTTTCTACGCCTGCGAAAAAGTTAAGGCAAAATATGCTGCGCGGTTTGAATGATAAACGGGCATGCTGCCGCCTACGAGAGCAGCGGAGGATAAGAAGATGAGTACACCTATAACATCGCCCTGGGGGGCCGTTCAGACGGCCACGGAATACGACGGAGGGATCTGCTTTGTGTCCACTCCGGGACACGGCGGTTTCTTTGTGCCAGATGAATTGCTGGCCGGGATCCCCGAAAAAGAACAGCAATATGCGGAACACTGGAGCGGTAGCAAGAACTGGTACGAAGAAGATTGCGCCGCTCTTTCCGTGATGTTCTGGCTTAATGATAAATTGCGCGCCCGGCATCCTTTGGACACGATCAAAGGATATTGGGAAGAATTGGCGAAAGAAAACGACTGGCAGAAAGGAAACAAAGGACATGAATAAGAAAAGAGAGCAAAAGTTGATCGGCATCCTGGCCGATGTTGTTGGTGGGTTCACGGCTGCCTCCTGCATCACCGTGGCGATCATCATCCTGGTAATCACGGCGGCCAATGTATTCAAAACAATATTCCAATAGGAGCAAGACAATGACTAATAAATGTTATCACTGCGGCAGAGATCTAAAAGACACATGGATAATCCAGGAGGGCGCACGGATAATGGGGAAGCGCAGCAGGCGCTCACTCACACGGAATCAGGCGACGGCTATGGCAAGGCAGCGATGGGCCAAGACCAAGAAGAAAGAGGAATAAGAACCAGAACAACGACCCCAGGACGGCCACGGATCAACACCGTGGCCGTTCTCTTTTATTCCGTGGCCGGCAGGGGAGCTTCGGCATGGGTGTTCCCGGCATAATGTGTGGCCGTCGTCTTTCGTGATACATGGCCGCCCCAATCCTTTGCGACATCCAGGCCATAGGCGCGGCGCCACTGTTCGATGCGATAGGCGCGAATCGCGTGGGATTTCTTCTTACGATCCCAGCCGAACCCCTTTATCCAGGTGTTGTATTCACGGATCAGCTTCTCGCGGTCCGCGTGGGGATGGCCGGCTAACACATAATCGTCGTAAACATCAATCAGCACACGATCGGAGGAAAATTCAATATAATCATCCTTGCACAGGCATCCCCTCAGCATATCCATCACATCAGGCGCAATAGGGATCGACCGGGCGCGGCCTTTGGGTGTATATCCCGGCCGGGCTTTGATATTGATCGCCGGGCGGCCATACTCATCGGTTTCAAACCAGGACCAGCGGCAGTTCAGTATTTCACTTGCACGCATAGCCAGATAATAGTTCAGCAGCCAGAGAGGATAAAGAGGCGTTCCAATCAGTTCCGCGCCGGCGGCGATCAGCGGTTGCATTTCTTCTTTTGTCGGCGGCGGATCGTCCCTGGCCTTGCTGGCCATTGGATCAACACACGCGAACTGCGTCAGGAACCCGGCCAGATCCGCCGGCAACAACCTTTGCTCGTATTCCCCGACCAGCGACCGCTTGAACATGGAACGCGCCTGCCGCAGTGTCGAATTGATTGTTATCTGCGCAGTGATTTCGTCGTCTGCATTCTCCAGGACATTCTCGGTATATTTGACAACGAGCTGCCGGTTCAGGACATTGACGCATTCCCGATCTGGATCCTTGCCTGCGTTTCTAACGACGGTCCTCAGTGAACTCGCATTGTTTCTGGCCGTGGCCGGGCGCGGCCGGCCGTGCCGGTCCACAATGCGCAGATATGTGTCTGATAGATCGGCCAGGCGTGCCGCGTCAATCCGCATCTTGATCTCGTTGAGCAGATCCGTGCGCTCGTTTCTCCACACCCGCAAGACAGCGTCGCGCATCTGCCGCGCATCCTGGCGCGACTTGGTTGCCGATGGTTCACCGGCCTTGATACCGGTGCTGCGGGAAAGCCGTTGCCGGCGGCCGTTGAGGGTGCGCTGTGCGATGATGTAATATACGCCGCCCCGGACGATGAGATGATGATCTAGCTTCGACTTTTGCATGGCGATCTCCCCAATTTATCTTGTTGTCGGCAATCTATACTGAGATCCGATAGGATAGCAAACCAAAAATGAAAGAAATTTAGCGCGATCTCTCTTTCTTCCTTATCTCGGAGCGCTCATGCATGCTGGCATTCATTAGATAGCGCTGCCGGGGAGTCAATACACGCCTGCCGGCGCCCGCCTCAATATAGCGGTTCACGCTCTCCACGAACTTCGCATCGCTGTATGTCTGGCCACCGGCATATTTCCACACATCTTTCAGCTGTTCCATTGTTTCCGATCCGGCGTTATACCGGGTTTTGGCTTTCTTGTCGAACTCGCCCGTATCGAAGAAATGTTTGACGGCTTTCTCGGCCTCCAGGTTTATCTTGCTATCCTCCTTGCGCGCCGGGCGGCCCATCTGTTCCGCCATTTCATAACCACCCATATTGCTGACTTTCACATAACGGCCTATCGTGTTGCCAACGCCAGGCAGTTTCAGGAACTTCTCGAATGATGTCCTCTGATTGCCGGGCGCATCCGACTGATACCGCCAGAGAATGCCGCCGGTCAAATCATTCCATGATTGTTTTGCGTACTCCTGCCAGGCCGCCGCGCTGTTGGGATCCGCGGCAAGATTGGGATTGCGGAACAATGGGCGCATCATACTCAAATCATACGGCGCGACCCCGGCCATCATTGAAGCCGCCTGGATCGCTATGCCCCACTGAGGATTGATACCCGGCAGCTGCTCACCGGTCATTGTAGTAAAGGATGCAACTATATCGGCCGCGTCG
>Ga0307928_10003558_pt1 | contig 11885 bp, 20 predicted proteins | sample AceLakmetagen232_FD_201815 | JGI IMG/M metagenome (GOLD analysis project Ga0307928, IMG submission 201815) | Saline water microbial communities from Ace Lake, Antarctica - #232 | ecosystem: Environmental > Aquatic > Non-marine Saline and Alkaline > Saline | place: Antarctica: Ace Lake...
AATTCAATAAGAAAATTAATATCTAAATCTTTAGATAGAAAGATTAAGGCTAAGTTAAAAGAATTAAAATCTAATTCTAATAACCCTAAAGGAGTAACTTATTTGTACGCTAGCAAGGTTTTAGAGGTAAAAAAATGAATAAAAAAGGACAGATAAACGGATTTTGGGCTATAGGAGGGCTTATAATGATATTCGGTATAATAGTATTTATATTTTTATTCTCTAGTGTAGGATTAAAACAAATAATCGGTGAAGAGTTAATAAAACCAGCTTACAATTCAACTTTAAACGCTACATCTAATATGTTAACACCTGCAACAATATCTACTATAAACGACATGGAAAGTTTATGGTACACTGATTGGTTTAACTTTGACCTATTCTTTTTATTCATGTTTCTAGTGTTTATAATAGAACTATTTTATACTGCATCATCAGTTAAAATAAATAATATGTTTAGTTTATTAGGCTTGCTTACAATGGGTAACATGTTATTCTTATTCGTGTTATCTTTTGTTTCACAAATTAGAGACTGGTTAATTGAAAACTTTTATACTAACTTGTTTGATTTAACTACAATAAGTACACCAATAACCGACGCTTTTATATCAAATATTTCAATTATAAGTTTTATATTATTTTTACTATGTATATTAATATCAGCTTTAGACTGGATAGAAGTAAAAAATAGAATAACAGGATTTAGTAGTAATGAGAGGGCTGAACAATGAAACAATTTAAATTTATAGGAATAGTATTAATATTGTTATTAAGTTTAATGAGTGTTAATGCTATAGGAACAGCACCTAATCCAAGTAATACAGAATTATATTATACTTTCGATACAACCAATACATCAGGGACTACTATGTATGATACAACGCCTAATAATAATGATGGTACTTGTACAGGAATGACTAATTGTAATACTGTAACAGGAAAATTAAATCAAGCCACTTCTTTTGATGGAACAAATGATTATATTATCGTTGGAGATGTAGGTGAAGGATATTCTGAACTGTCTATAAGTGTATGGTTCTATTCTGATGTATTAACAGGAACTAAAGATATTATAACCAATTATGTTGGTTCAAGTAATAGAGCATTTTCTCTTTCAACTACTAATGATGAAGTAACTTATTTAATAGGTGATAATTCTAATAATATAGCATATGGTACTACAACAGATTTAAATTTAGCTATTAATACATGGTATAATATCATATTAAACTATGATGGAACAAATACGTTACTTTATGTTGATAATGTATTAAAATTTAATTCTACTGCTGCAAGTGGTAATACTGATACTACAACAAGTAACACAGAAATTGGTTCAAGAAATTCAGGTAATAATCTTTTTAATGGGAAAATTGATGAAATAGCTATATTTGATAAATCATTATCACAGGATGAAATGGATTATTTATATCAAGGTGGAGCACCTACAACAAAGCAACAATGGAATTTTACAAATTCAATAATAACACCAGTATTATCATTCACTAATATCACAGTAAATGATGTAACTTTAATTAATAATACTTATTTCAATACATCTGATTTAGATTTTTATGTAGAAGTATTGAACACTTCAACTAATGGAGATATAGATTTGTATTATAGTTTAAATAGTTCAAGTAATATTAATACACCAACTGAATTTAATTTTAATTTAAATTTAACAGAAGGAAATTATAATATTTCTTTCTATGCCGAGAACAACGAGACTAATGTAACCTCTAGCACTTATAATTTTATAGTAGATACATCATCACCAACAATTAATAATAATATTCCTTCAGAAATAAATACTTATTTGTTTAATGGTTCTTCATTTTCTTGTACTGATGATAATTTATTAAATTGTACTATAAAAACTAAACCCACAGATTATATTTACCCTGCAGGTTGTAATGAAAATCTTACTTTTTGTAATATTCCACAAGGAGATAATTTTAATTATACTACTAATGGAAATAAATCTTATACAATATTTGCTACAGATTCAGCCGGGAACATAGCAAGAGAATCAGGAACTATATTAGTAAATCCTATTCAATATTTTTATGCAGACGATAGTTTATCTGGAATAGATATTGATGATTTCACATTAACTATAGGTGGTACTGAATTTTCAACAACTACAGGAGTTGTAAGTTTTCCAATCTATGATATAGGATTAGGTACTAAATCATTCTCCATTGAAAGTTATGGATATGATGCATATACAGATACTATAGTATTGAACACTACAAGTGATTATAATCTAACTACATCTTTAAATAGAACTACTTTATCTATACAAGTATTTGATATTGGAAATATCAATAACCAATTAACATTCGATGTTGTTATAGAAAATGACACATTTACGAAATCCTATACTTCCCAATTAGATTTTCAAGCAAATTTTAGCGAATTACCTAGTGGTGTAATTAAAATGACTATAGATAGTAGTGGTTATGAACCTGGATTTCTGTACACTACATTAACACCTTACACATCTATATCAAAAACTTCATATTTATATGCAGAAAATTCAACAAGTGTTATTACATTTCAATTATTAGACTTTGAAACTTCTAATTCATTAGGAAATGTATTAGTTGATGTAAATACTATTGTAAATGGTTCATATGAATCTATACAACAAGCAGTCACAAGTAGTTCGGGGTTTGTATATTTTAATTTAGACCCATCGATTGACTATAAATTCATTTTTAGTTCCGATGGATATACACAAGCAGAAGTATTATCTATACCATCTGTATTTTTATATACTATAAGATTGAAACAAGATTCAGATACATTTGAGTATATAGATGGAGTTAGTTACTATTTTACCCCAATAAGTTCATTATTATATAATGGAACTTCGTATAACTTGACTTCATTTATCAATGGTGTTTCTATAACCTTATCACAATTTGAAGTATATGTAGATGATATATTAGTATATTCACAGACAAGTACCAGTCCATCTGGAACAACGTTTACATACCCTATAACTATAACAAACCAGTCTAGTGTTGTAACTAAATTGACTTACTATACTGAAGGTAATGCAAATAGTATTTCAAAAACGTATAGTGTACAATATTTAACAGATGGCGAAATACTTGCTCTGAAAGATTTTGCAAATGATACAAGTGAAGAAGCAAAGTTATGGAGATTGTTTTTAATGGTGATAACATTTGCTGGGATTAGTATTGCTAGTATAGGAAGAGAAACTACAAGAGATTATATATCAGGTATATTATTATTACCTTTATTAATATTTTGGTATATAGGTTGGATAGGGCCACTTTACGGTGCTATTTTATTTATGGCATTAGTGGTAATGTTTATTGGAGGAAATAAAAGATGAATTTAGGATACATAATGATTTTAGGAATATTTGTTAATTTGATGTTGGGAGGAATTTTTCCATATCAATTATTAGACGAAGGGACAATTGCCATTGTAATAGGAGACCAAAAAATTAATGATTATTATAAAGGAAGTGATTCTATATTCTCTGACAATTCAAAAGATATTGTGGGAAGTTATACAAATGAATTACAAAACCAAGAAACTACTACAGGGATAATATCTACTACAAACAGTACATTCACTAATATATTAGCAGATACACCAGTATCATATTTTGATGCTATAGTAGATTCTATGAAAAAAGTAAAAACTATAATATCAATGTTAATTCCATTTGCATCTATGTTTTTCCTAATACCTGGATTCATTGGATATATAATGGGTTCATTATACACAAGTGTATTAATTTATACAATATTAAAGTATATAAGAGGTATTGCATAAAATGGTGGGTTTCTTATCATCTATCTTTGGCATTAGTGGTGGTGCTACTATAGCAATGGGTGGATTCTGGTGGCTTGTTGGAGCATTTATCTTAGTGTTCTTTATATTACTATTAGCAGGATTCAAAGTAAGCTTTGAGAATTTAATATTTATAATATTATTATTCTTTTTAATTATAATTCAAGAAGGATTATTTGCTGTACCAATAGAATTCATAATTGTACCTATAATATTCATAATCCTATACATTGGTAATTTTGCATATTACTATTTTAACAAATGAGAGGGTCTATAAAATTAATAAATATTCATTTGAAATATCTCACAATGAATATAAAAGGAAAGGAATCTTTAAACAGAGAATTAGCAATACTTAAACTATTTGTTAGAAATAGTAAATTATTTGTTGGAGATAAGAAGAAAATCTATACTTTAATCAATAAGTATATAATTTAAGTGTTTACTGATTTCCTTAATTGTGTAAACATAGACTATAACATCTACTATAATATCAATACATTTCTTATTCTTTTGTTTTAATTTAGTTTACTATAATACATAAACCGTAAACCTTATAAATAAACACTTCCTTACTATATTATATGGGAAGTTATTAAATAGAACTATAACAACTCACGCACTAAGAAGTACATTTATTAACTATGTTACCCAAGAATTAAGATTACCTAATGGAGAAAAACCAGATCCAATGTTTGTGAAAACTCTATTACGGCATAGAGATTTGAGAACTACTATGAAACATTATAAGACTGAAAATAAAGCACAACAACAATCATATCTGAAAGGAGTGATGAAATAGAATGGATTTTAATAAATCATTTGCTATAGTAGCAAGTATATTTTTTATAATGTTCTTTGGAATGTTTTGGACTCTCTCTATATCTAATGCTTGGATAAATACTCCTACCAACTATAGTATCAATATTAATATGGATAATGAAACAAGAGATGCTATAGAGAGATTGAGTGAGATTCAATATAATACTAAATGTATTGTAAAAGAATATGATAACTTAGATATTTATGATAATTATGATAATAATTATTATCAACAAAGGATATTAGTTAAAGAATATTTGAGTACTAATTGTACTATAGTAGAATAAATGATATATAATTATAATAAACATAAAACTTTACTTACATTTTTGGCAATTATGACTATAACCCTATTTCTGTGTGTCATATGGCACTTTACTACGACTATTATATCATAAAATATAATAAGTCTTCTTAGAATAGATTTGAGAGTGTACTATATTGATAGTACAAGAGTAGTGAGAATATAGGGTTAATTCTTAAATTCTGTTATAGCCTGGTTTAATTGTAAACTATTACCCGATTTTGCATTATTCCATTGAGCAGTTATTGATATATTCATATTATTAGTTGTATTGATTATACCTATACCATCAAATGTAGAACAATCTTCTCCTATACATAAATCGAAATGTGCAGTACGATTTCCTGCTACTCCTATAGTCCTTTGAGTTGCTATTGCATTTATATGCAAATCTTCATTAGTAAACTTTCTCGCAGCATTATTTAATGTTAATATAGTATTACCACCTACCTTAACTCTAACTGTTAATATATCAGTTGGGCCATCATTTGAACCTATACCAACACCAATTATCTTTATTACACTTCCATTATGTAAACTATTGGCAGGTACTTCAGAACAGTATATCTCTGTTTCTATAATAGTATTTGTTTAACTATTAACTTCCCATTTCATCTGTATAATGTCCTTCACACATTCTATTTATAATATAGAATGTCAAATTTAAATACTTTGTGATTTTTAATCGTATTCTGTTTTATTTTTTTTATTGTCAGACGACCAAAATACCACTGAACCTAAAAATGCCATTAAGTAAAATAATTCTATAACATAATTAAATGTAGAGAAATCTTGTTGTATGTCTTCAGTAACATAGTTTGTTATCTGCGTACCTTCATATATTATAGTGGTATTAACTCCTGTGGTGTAATATAGTGGAGTGTTAACACATAAAACTAATCCTAATAACGATATTACTATAATACCTACATACAAATAAGGATTAACTGTATATTTTAATAATATAAATAATACTATAACAACTAAAATTATGCAGAGATTTAATATAATGTCCATATACTATATAATTAGATAGTGGTATTTATAAACATTGTGATAATAATATAGTATATACATAGGTTTATAAAGTAGTAGTGGTAGATTATTATATATGGTGTTATTTGAATGTAAAAAATGTAAACATATTTGGGATTATAAAGGTAATAAGGATATAGCAACATGTACAAATTGTGGTTATAAGACAGGTTTTAAGTTAAAAGAGGAAATAAAAAGTAAATGTTGATGAAAACAAAAGTTAATATTATATATTTTGTTATATTCGCATTCATGGGTTATTTTATGATAGACGCATTACATACAGTTAATGATATGACTATATCAGAGATGGATATTCCAGATAATACATTAGGGTTGGATATTCCAGGGGTACTATATCAACCAGTTGTAACATACGACTATAACGATACTTACAGTTCCTATATCAAAACTATAACATATGATATATTACAAATTATAATGTTAACATTAGTGTTTATAAGAATTTATGTAGTACAAACATTTAAAGAATATGCTAAGTGATTTTGATATTATGATATTGGTTTATATAGATATGAATGATTTATCAAATGTATATGAAATTTCAAGTAATTTCGGTATAGATAAAACTCAAATTTATAAATCAATTAGGAAATTAAAAGAAAAAGATATTGTGGTGTCTAATAAAGTAAGACCTATGCAATATAGTATAGATACAAACGAATTTAATAAATGGATAGAAAGTCAATGAGAAGAATTATCAGGGAAAATGAAGATTGTAAAGCAAATGTATGTTTAATTTTGTTAGAAACTATGGCGTTTAGATTTGTTATATTTAAACAAATGTTCAAAATTAGATATAAATCCAAACAAAAGAAGTGGATCACTATGACATATGAAGATAAATTATTATTTGTTAAAGAAGTATTCATTCCTTACTATGAAGAAGATTATTTGAATGGATTCTTAGTTAGAGCAATTACTCAATTAAAAATTAGTAAGAATTATAGATATGCATTTGAAGCTGCATTGTTTGAGATAGGTAAAATAGAAAATGAATAATAAAGATAAATTTAATAAAGTAAAAGGTAAATTAAAACAATGGTTTTTATTGGATTTGATTATTATTATGACATATATTATAGGTTTCTATACTATCATTTCATATAACATTATAGTTGGTTGTGGTGTTGTTATGATAGGTATAGGGTTTCAATGTATGAAATATAACGAGATGGGTAAAATTCAAAAATGAAAAAAGATGATTATGAAGAAGATTATGAAGAAGATGTAGAAGAAGATATTATTGACTCTCCTATGGAAATTGGTGGACAAATACACACTCAGTCTGAAATAATTAGACAGAGTAGTCCTCATCTGCCAAAAGATACAAAATATTCAAAGTTTAATAATATTGATGTTGCAAATTATATGCTTAATAGTAGAACATATAGTTTATGGCGATACATTAAAAAGATTGAATATATTGCAAATAAAGAATTAATTTCATTAAAAGGAAGTAAAAAAAGTATCTACTATATTACCACTGCAGAAGAATTGAAAAAACATTTGGAGTCTATAGGTAAAGTGTATGTATGGCAATCATTATCTGAATTACCAGATAAAGAAATGAAAGAAGCATTGGTTAAAATATTTGCTCAACTTAAAGAAGTTAATGATTCTGGTGTTATAGAAACAATGTATGCAGAAAAAGACACTTTCTATGACTCATATGGTACTTATTTAGACAATAATGAACAGAATGAAAACTATGATGACTTTGGATTAATGAACAAAATGCTTACTATAACAGAAGTTAAAAAGGCTCATAAAGGTTGGGGTATGGATTCTATGAATACCACTATTAATATTACTAAGAGTGATGAAAATTTAGATAATAATTCAACTGAATATGCAGAAGATACAGAAGCACAACAACCTAAAAAGGGGTTTTTTAAAAAATGAAAGAAATAAAAAATATTAATATGACTGGTAAAGAATATTTAGACATCTTACAATATAAAGATGATAGAATTGATAAATTTTGGACTAAAGAAAACAAAATTGTTATGACTATATTAGGTGTAACATCTATAATCTCACTGATGATTGTTGTTATAGTAAATATCATGACGCCTAACGTAGTTACCACATTTGCATATACTTGGGAAGGAATTGTAAAATTTTTAGCAATTTGTTTAGGTATTAGTTGGCTTGTACATGGTGTAGGATTTGTATTGGTGAAAAGATAAATGGAACTAACAACAGTATTAGGATATTTGAAATTATCAGGATGGGCCTTAGGTTCAATCGCTGTATTTTATGGGTTTTATAAATGGAACCTGGTAAAGAAGTCGATAGGGTGGAAAATGGTAGATACTCTAGGAAAAGTTAAGTTAGGTATAGGTGGAAATGATATTGTATTAAGAATTAAATCTCCAACTGGAAAAGAATATTATGAGACTGCAAAACACTCTCCCTATATTGAATATGAATTTTTTACAAAGGGTAAGAAGTGTAAGAAAGGTGTTATCTATGACGAACGTGCAGTAGATTCAATGAATGGGATTAAGATTCTAAATGTAACTCCTAATGATATCAGACCTATTGATAGAGAAACAGGATTACTTGTGAATATTCCTAGCGAATTGATAGAAAAGTTGGCTGTAGATAGTTCTAAGACTGCTGAAAATGAAGCTATGAAAGATAAACAAATGAAAATGTTAATCTATGGTTTAGTTGGAATGGCAGTTTTGTTTATTGTCGCATTGAGTTATATCAATACAACAAATTCAGAATTACAAGTACAACTTGCTCAATGTACAATTAATAGTGTTAAGTCTGCTATAGTAACAACAGGATAAAATGGTAGAATTAAATACTATTCAATTATTATGTTTATGTTTGTATTATACTATTATAGGGATGTATTTACAATTTAAATATAATATTATAAAAAATAAAAAAACTAACAAAGTTGAAGTTATAGTAAAGAAATAAAAAATGGATGTTAGAGAAAATATATTACCTTTGTATGACAGGGCCAAGAATAAAGTGTATGATTCGTTTATACAAGTTCAAAGACAGGCTGTTGCTAGTGAAGAAAAGAAACAAAGTAAGACTAAACGAAGATTAAAAAGGATAGAATTTACTAAAAGATATAATAAGTTCTACTATAATGTAATTGCTATTCCAGAATACAAAAGATTGAAAAAACCTTTAAGGGAATTGTTTGAATATTATCATAAATATGGTACTAAACTATTTTATCAATACAAACATATTGATAGGGCTACTACTATTTGTGCTATAACAGTAGAGGGATTGAATCTAACTAGAATCACTAATTTAAATCAAAAGAGGGCATTTTAAATGAATGTTGAAACTTTATGGGACAATGTATGTACTGAATTTAAAATAGTTAATTTTGGGGATAATATAGATGAATCACAATCGGAATTATATTATAAATCTTTTCAACAGATAGAAGAAAAGTATTTGCATGACGTTGAATCTGAAAGAAATAAGAAAGTATTTGACAAACCTAGACTAAAAATGAGTACTGACTATAAATATAGTATAGATGGAGAATTAGCATACTTACTTGATTCTATATCAATTGATGCGTTATATGATAATGATGATGCTATGATTATTGTTATAGGTCCAGAAGGTGGTGGAAAATCCTATTTAGCGTCTCAAATTGCAGACTATCTTACAACAAAATTAGGGGTTAAAGTAACTATAGATAATATACATTTTGATGGAGAAGGTTATTTAAATTCATCAGTATATGGTGATAGATTACAAATCAATATCCTAGATGAATCTAAAAGAGTATTAAACAAAATGAGAACTACTTCAAAATCTAATGTAGAATTTATGAATTACTTTTCAGAATGTAGGGACCAAAACCAAATTCATATCCTATTGTTACCAGCCTTTACAGATTTAGATGCTAATGCAGCAGTATGGAGAAATAAATTAATGGTATCTGTTGAGAAGTATAGACATTCAGAGACTAATAGAATTGTCAGAGGAGACTTCAATATTTGGAGTACAACAAATAAGGGGTTATTAAAAAAGGCACAAACTAAAAGATATGAGAGACTCCCAAAAGAAATGTTATATTATAGTGGGAAATTTGATGATGTACTATGTTACCCAATAGAAGAATATAATAAAAAGAAATTGGATGCAAAGAAAGAAAGATATGCTACTAACGATTCACCAGAAGAAAAGAAAAGAATGGACATTGAAAAATATGACACTATGAAACAAATGAGAGATATGAAAAGGTCTTGGCAAGAAGTTGCATCTGCTACAAAATTTAAGACTAAAGTAGCTTGCCAGATGTGGTATAGCAGACATCACAATTTGAAAAAATTGTGATAATACTGTTATTGTCTCATTCGTATAGTGTAGTAGTACTAGAGTGTAGTATGCAAGATTTTAAAAAAAATGACTAACGCAACACCCACGACTATCAATTGTGATTATTAAAACCCCAAAATTATTAACTTCCTTTGAGATTTTTTATAAATTTTGGTCAATAAATAAAAAGTGTGTGGCCTAAAACATTCACAAAATAGATAAATACAAAACTATATAAATTATTAAATATATTAATTAATATAGGTGCGTGTTACAACTACTAAAAGTTAATCTACCTATGTTATGTTGTATTAGTTAGATTTTTTATAAACTTTTTTTGTATATATGATAATATAATGATTGTAATACTAGTATATAATCATTATATGCCTTTAAAATGGTAAAATTCTATTAAACTTAATTCTGGAAGACTTTTTAATCTCTTAATACTAATTAACGTAAAGAATAGAATTAAAGGTTATTTATTTACGTTACATACTGGAATATCCGATTTTTTGTAAGTTATTTGTTGATTGGTAACATTATAAAAAGCATAAGTTAAATTTCCTGAACAATTTTGTTCTTTTATATCATTTTTATAATCAATATTTTCATTAATAAAAATTAATGCGCTTACAATTCCTAAAATTAATAATATTATTAAAAATATTATATTGTTGTTTGAATATATCTTTGCCATTTTCGTTATTTAATTGAAAGTTAAATTTTTAATTTAAAGAAAGCCTTTTATGCTCTCTTAGTAAATCATTGTATTTAGTTTTAAAGTCTGATAAATCATTACCTTTCTTGAGATTAATATCTAATAAATTACTATTCTCTTTTAAGTTTATATAATCTTATCAATATTTGTACCACTCTTGAATAAGTTGTCTGATTAAACACTTCTTTTAATTCATTAAGAAACTTTTTATCATCTTCGCTTATGGATACCTGTATTCTTTCGGTTATCTTATTCATCTTGACCTTGACCTTGACCATGACCTTGACCCTGACCATGACCTTGACCTTGACCATGACCATGACCTTGACCATGACCTTGACCCTGACCTTGACCCTGACCTTGACCTTGACCTTGACCCTGACCTTGACCCTGACCTTGACCATGACCCTGACCTTGACCTATCTAGTCCCTCTCTTAATATTACTATATTCATCTTTATTCTTTTACTGATTTTGGTAAAGTATGTCTATATTTTGTTGCTTCAATCATAGCTCCTCTATTAATTATAATATCATCAAGAAATGGTTCAATCTCTGAATTTTCAACTTTATCTAAACCTTTATTAAGCATTTCATTCCATCTTCCAGTATCAGCTATCCATGAAGCTGAACTTAATATAATTTCTTTATCAGTAATATCTTCTAGTTTACCAACTTGAATATGTGTAACAGTTCTAATTAAATAATTCTCTCCAATTTCCCAACCTTTTTCCTTACTAACAACATTAACTTTTAGTTGTTCCATATCTTTTAACTTTATTTGCAATTCTGCAAAACTTAACTTATTTAAATCAATATTTTCCATTGTTAT
>Ga0307928_10003560_pt1 | contig 11882 bp, 16 predicted proteins | sample AceLakmetagen232_FD_201815 | JGI IMG/M metagenome (GOLD analysis project Ga0307928, IMG submission 201815) | Saline water microbial communities from Ace Lake, Antarctica - #232 | ecosystem: Environmental > Aquatic > Non-marine Saline and Alkaline > Saline | place: Antarctica: Ace Lake...
ACAATCGGTTGAGTAACAGAACCTTGTTCTAAGGCAGTGACAGCACTATCATTTGTAAAAGGGTTGGGGGGCTCAGGCAAGTTGTATATTTTAAAAGCTTTTATTGCCATTAATCTTTATCTTCGACAGTCAGCTCTATCTCGATTGGTAAGCCAACAGCAGATAAAGTAGTGCCGCTTGTAGTTAATTCTAAGAAAAATGAGTTTGACCCACTCGTTTTATTGCTAAAGTCTTCATGACCTAAAATCACAAACTTTTCTGAACTTGGATAATGTGTATTGTTTATAATAGTGCCAGTACTGTCATCAGCTTCATTGTCAAAATATAATTTGGGGGTAACAGTCATATTTACCGCTATTGCTTGAACGAAAGGTATTCTTATTCTATCAATTGTGAAAGGTCTTCCTATTTCAAATGGACGTGATCTAAAAACAGATGTCTGATATGTTGTTGATCTTTTATCAAGTTGAGTTTTTGTTCCATCCGTAGAACCAATAATTAAATTCGGGTGAGGTTTATTACTTTGAATTGCATTCTTTAATGCTGTTACAATTCCATTCGTAGCAGATGCAGTAACTGTTGTTTTCGCAATATTATGAAGTCCTCGAGGAAATAAATCACTTTTACTTCCAAAGGCAAATACAGAAGCTGAAGCAATCGGATAAACTGTAAACCCTCCCCATGTTATTCTATTGGCATCTGCTTCAATCGCTCCAGGAAGAGGAGGGATAGCATCTGGAATGTATTTAAGAGTTTGAATTGAATCTCCTCCGAGATACACCCAAAATCTTGTGCCTCCTGAAAGATTGCCAGACCATCCGTATAGAATTCCATTCTGATACCTAAGAGCAGTAACGATTTGATCTGGAATATTGACTATTCTGTTAAAAGTATAAACACCTCCAACAGATACGCCAGTGTCCCAGATGAATAATGCAGAAGCACCCTGGTTGACAGTGCTTGAAGTTCCGAAAGAGCATCCACAAGCAAGGTTCTCTCCATAGCTCTCTATACACATTGGCTTAAAATCAAAAGGAAAATCTAAAACATTATATGCAGAACCGTCATCAGTATCTCCTTGATAGGTGGTTTTTGTAGTTTTAATTGCACTTAGAATCCCCTGTCCGTTGTGGACATCTATAAAATACAGTTTATTGTCAACATGAGATTTCATCACATGATTCGGGAATTCGACAGAATGCCTGGTTGTCGGATATGTGGTGTTTGTCAGTGCTGCTAATCCCAAAGTAGATGTCCAAAAATCATCAGTAAAACCTGGAGTATCATCAAGGGGACCATAACGCCCTATATCAGCGTTTCTGACGTAATAAAGATAATTGTTGTAATAAGCAGCACCATTTCCTTTTGAAGTTGCCACACCTCTAAGTAAAGTTTCATTTGCCAAGTCTGAATCATAAGTGATTAAGTCTCCTGCGTTTCCATACACATATATTGTAGTATCTTTTGGAGTAGTAATAATCCAAAGAGGTACTTGGTCTAATATTGTATCTGAGAATTTCTCATAAGCAACTGGTCGAATAATTCCGCTAGGCTTAAGGTCAGTTGCAACATCCGTATTAGAAGCCTCAGGGTCAATGGCGACCGAAGACAAAAACTGCCCCTCTTGGGCAAAATTAGAAGAAGGAGATTGCCCTTCAAATATACTATCTATTGTAATTACTAGTTCTTTTGCCATTTTATTTATATTGTTCGACGCTATCACTAACCCTCATCTTAGGTGGGAAATTAGCTACAAACCTTTTAGCGTAAAACTTCTTTATTCTTTTTTCGTAATCAGCTATCTGGTCTGAAAAGGCTTTAATCTTAGTCGTAGCTCCATTCGCGATAGCGTAATCAAGAGAAGCACCTATAGAAAGAATTTTATGAAAAGGCGAAGCAAAGCCAGGAACTTCTGTAGTATTAGCTGCTGCAAATTGCGTCATTGCTCTATCAAAGAAAACTTTTAAATAATTATCTCCACTATAATTTGGTCCAGGATATAATTTAAGAATATCACCTATGGGCCTGTAATATCGAGGAGTACTATCTGAAGATAAAAAAGCTCCCTCATTATTAATCATTTCAAGAGGAAGAGGAATAAGAGGCCTCCAAGTTGTCCCGTCACTCTGCAAAACTTCTACTTTTCTTATGACAAGAGTGCCGGTCGGAAGACCATAAACAGCAGTTCCAGACTCTAATGTTATCAAACCCTCTGGCAAAGAATCTACAGTAGAGGTTGTATCGCAGTCAAACTGCCAACCTCCATAAGATTCAAATATCCAAGTCCAAACTTTTCCAGACCAGGAATTGATATTTCTAGTTCTATCTGCAGTAGGATACTTATTGGTATCTACCCCTGTCAAGAAGGTAATGTCTTCGATTAAACCTAATTTGGTTGTTGTGTCTGAGAATTGCATAAATATTTATTTAAGTTTGTTATAAAACTCTTTCCAGACCTTTAACAATTCATGACTGGCCTTGATTTGGGTATCAAGAGCAGTTAATGCCTTGATCGCATTTTCTTTCTTATTTTTATCTTCAAGTGCATTTGCAACGACTTCTTTCTGACACTCGCAAATGAGTATCTTATTCAAGCTTTCTACGATTTGCCGTTCGGCGTATTGTTCTTTTGTTATAGTTGGTTTAAATGTTTTAGACATATTATTTGATTATAACATTGTCAAAAACCTTTTCAAGTTTTCAATAATCTTATAATGATTAAACTGTGGATAAAGACTAATAATAAAACCTCTCTTTGAAATCTCTAAAGACCTCTTCCCTGAAATCTGATTATAAATTGGGAATGAAGACTGAGGTTTAAAGAAAGACCTTGACTCAGGAATATTTTTAACTATCTCTTCAGCATTATCGGACAACATATCAAATACCCATGGAACATCAGGCTTTCTGCCACCAAAGTTATCGAGATACTTTTGAAGATTTTCACCCCTTTGGACAAAAAGAGATTCTTTGTTATCAAATGATTTAAGCCCAAGATTCGCTTGTGAGTTAGTCATACGATAATTGAAACCAAGCATTGTATGATAATATCCTCCAACATTAGCCATGTTCTTCCTTAACGATATTTCTTTATAAATACCTTCATCATCAGTCAATACAATCCCACCCTCTTCTGCTGGTAAGATTTTATTCTCATACAATGAATAAACAGCTATCGTGTTAGGACATAATGAAATACCTTGGGCTTCGCAAACGTCTTCAATAATTGGCACATTTGTTATTGATTGTATCTCTTTTACCTTTGCTTTTCGTCCATAAGTATGAACTGCAATAATTGCTTTTGTTTTTTCAGTAAGAGCTTCCTTTACTTTTTCTGGATTAATGTTGTAGTCATCATCAATATCTACAAAGACTGGAGTTGCTCCACAATAAGTAACTGAGAATGCTACAGAAGCAAATGCAAAATCAGGAACAATAACCTCATCTCCTGCTTTTACTCCAAGTGCAAGTAAACTTAAATGAAGAGCAGCAGTCCCTGAGTTGACAGCAATTCCAAATTTCTTTCCTCCCCATTTCGCGTATTTTTTTTCTAATTCTTGATACGGTTCAACTTTCATAATCCCATTTCTTATTATTTTTATTGAAATAATCTATTGTTTTCTTTAACCCTTTTTCAAAGGAGATGAAATCCAATTGTCCTAATAACTCTTTAATCTTAGCATTGTCTGCTTCCAGCTTTTCAACATCGAAAGGTCTCAGCCTCTCATTGTCAACTTTTATTTCAAAAGATTTATCCATCAATTTTCCAGTTAATTTGGCTATATGATGGATTGAAATAGATTGCCCCGTGCCAGAGTTATACACTTCTCCCACTTGTCCTTTTTCCATTATCTCTATCGCTATTTTTACAGAGTCTTCAACATAAGTGAAATCTCGCAGTGCTTCCACATTGCCAAGAAAGAGTATATCACTTTTATCCAATTGACTTATTATTTCAGGTATTACATACTCATGACTTTCTCTCGGACCAAAACAATTAAATTGCCTTAGAATTACGACAGGGATATAGTGCTCTCTATGTAACGTTAAGCATATTCTATCTCCTGCTAATTTTGATACTGCATATGTTGATTGTGGATTGACTGGGGTTATTTCAGATATCTTTTCTTTCACTGTTCCGTATACTTCGCTAGTAGAATAATAAAGCACTTTTTTAACTCCAGCCTCTCGACATGCAAACAAAACTCTCATTGTCCCAGTTGCGTTCACATTGAAAAAAGTGAAAGGTCTTTTATAGCAATCAGGAATATAAGGCTCTGCTGCCAGATGAAAGACATATTCAATTTCATTGTCTTTAAATATCTTAGCAAGCTTTTCCCAATGAGTTCTTATGTCAAACAATATAAATTTTGCACCATTATTCAGATTATCTTTTTTGCCAGAACTCATATTGTCAATAACTAAAACCTCATTATCTTTCTCAACAAGTTTGTCCGCCAAATGAGAACCGATAAATCCAGCCCCTCCAATTACTGCTACTTTTTTATTTGTTAGCATACATAATAATATAATATCTATCACTAATATCAGATTTTAACAACTCATATTTTGCTTCGATACTATACTTTTCAAATAATTTCAAAATATCTCCAGGGTTAAATTCCCATAAGTGCTCAGGATCATTGGTCTCTAAATGAGGTGTAGATAAAACCATAATGCCTCCTGGTTTACAGAGTCTATACATTTCATCTACCAATTCCTGTGGCTTTTCTAAATGCTCAATGAATTCCCCTGAGACAACACTATCGAAATAATTATCCTTGAAGGGAGTATCCAATGCATTTCCAAGAACATAATTTACACTTTCTTCTGGCGAACTTTCTTCTTTAGACATTCTTTCCTTAGCTGTAACAGAAAAATCAATGCCCCAAACTTCAGATTTTGGATATTTCTTTTTAGCCATTTGTAAAAAATAAGAAAGGCCTGATGCCAACTCAATAATCTTGCCTTCCTTGACATATTTTAAAAATATTTCCTGACGTAAAACTCTATCTTTAGTACAATCATGTTCTTTGAAAAATTGGTCGTAATATTCTGCAGTATTTATATTTTCTTTTGCCTGCCTTCGCATAATTTTTTAAATTGCTTAAGAATAAGAGGTCTCAAATTATCCCAAGATATTTTCTCGGCATAATCATTCGCCAATTTTGAATACTTTGAAATATCTTGAGATGCTATTTTATCCATTGCACCTGCTATTATTTTGGGGTCGTGAAAAGACATTTCTATTCGTATATTGCCCAATGACATTGGAGCGGCTATATGTGGTTCAATTAAAAGTTCTTTCGGTAAATATGTGTTATGCGGATACATGTCAGTGGTCATCACCGGCATACCACATGAAGCAGCTTCATTAAAAGGCAAGAAGTTTCCACCAAATCTACAGGGCAAAATAAAAACATCTCCATAATCCCATAAATCCCAGTAATTCTTGAAATTACCAATATTGACTGTTATTTCGGGATTATCTGCTTCTAACGGATATTGAGAATTGATAATCAACTTCACATCAGATTTCACATAATACATCGCTTTAATCAATTCCGTAGTTCCATTTCTTCCAAATATTCCTCCATGTCCTGCATTATGAAGAAAGATTTTAGCTTTAGTTCTTAATTTGAAAGGCAATACATCTCGGTTTACTGGACAAGGAATAAATACTCTTCTTGATTCTGGACATTTGTCATATGCAATTCGACTATCTGCCATAAACAAATCCACATAATCTAATTCTCGTCTAGTGTCTGTAAATTCGTACATCGGGATTAGAATTGTCTTTACACCCATTTCTTTAGCCAATTTATATATATTCCAGTTATAGGGAGTCTCTATCGTTAAAAGGATATCAAGACCCTTTAGAAATTGTTTTATCTTTTCATCAGAAGGATTTTCTCTATCATAAAATGTATAATTAAGAAATCTTTCAGGAAAGTTTGCGTTATTACATTTTATAAGTAAAACTTTATCAATCGACAATTGCCGAAAATATTCATAAGACATGTTTCCGAGACCGGTGTTGTCACAACGCCCGATTAAGCCGATCTTCATCGTTTTTCTAAATGTTTATAAATTCCTTTTGGCATATTTTTTATTATAGTTATTTATTATCTTTAAAAATTCCTGACATCGGTGACGATACGTATAATGAGCTTTACAATATTTAAAACCAGATATTCTGATTTCATCTCTTTCTTTCTCATGAATTAGATAATAATCTATCTTTTTTTTAAGACCTTTGTAGTCTCCATAGTTGTAACTAACGAAGTGCTTACCGGCAATAAAATCAAAATTATCCTGGACGGGAAAAAGTAAGAAGCCGCCCCGTCCTAATGTCTCATAAATGCGGTTGCTCCAATAGCCAGGAGAATAAACACTATCTCCGACTACTATCTTAGCCGAAGCATATAAATCATTAAGTTCTAAGTTTCTTATTTCCCTATCACTCTCTTGACCATACCAAGTAAATCTATCTTTATATCCTTTAGTTAAAAACTGTAACAATTCAGATCTATTTAACCACCTAAAAGCTACCCCATGAGCATTGCCACCAACAAAAACAATATCTCGTTTATACTTTTTTCGCACCTTTCCTAAAACTGCTTCTGGTTCATAGATACCTTGCCTTATACAATAATGTTTTAATCCTAATCTCTCAAAATCTTTTTGATGTCCTCTATCTGTCGTAAAGACAATATCAGAATAAAATACCTGGTGTTCATATAATAATCGTTGTCTATTAGTCCCAAATACTAGGTCAAAGAACCAACTCACTTTCGGAATATTAATATTTTTAAAGTAACTTTTTATTTTATCTTGGTCGCCAATGAACCAACCCTTGGAAAACAAAATAAAATCATACTTAACTTTTAAAAGTTCTTTTATATTCTCTAAATTACAAGATGTCGTTTTAACCCTTTTAACATTACAACCGAGACTCTCTAAAGTGTTTGCTATATATACTTCTGTGTCATAATGTCTATCGAAACTACCAAAATATATTATTTTCATCGATGTTTCTTGTTATGAATCTTTAAACCACTGATAGACCTCGCTATAAAGCCACAAATTGGGCACTCTAAGGGGTTTTTATCTATAACTGGTGCTTCTATGCTCTTTGTAGATACTTCCTCTGAGATAAGTGCTGTTCCAGGCTGTTTAAGGGTTACTGCTAAGTCTTTGAGCGGTATGTCTACTATCTTGCCAGTTGAACTTTTAATATACACAAACTTATTGGCTCTTTTGGATTTCTCTATATTCATTATTCTATTGAATTCTTTCTTTGAAATAGAAAGAGCTCGAGGAGGTATCTCAAGAAAATTTTCTTTTTTAAACTGAACAATCTTTTCATTCTTAATTCCTTCAGTTATAATCTTCCATTCAGGATATCGCTTAATTATAGATTCTGCTTGTTTCGCTGGTATATCAACAAAATCACCAATGAAAGAATCGCCATATCTTCTAAAAAACACAAAGCGAGTCTTTGGGTCTTTCTCAAGAATCAGTTTTAAAAGTTCCCGATTATATTGTTTATTACCAAGTCTCATATCATTTTAAATTTTTAATAAAGTTAGTAATTCTATTGATAACCTCAGCTTCAACATACTCTGTTCCAGTAGCCCAATCCTGCGACAAAGAATCATAGTATGCTCTCCCCTTACACTCAGCCTTAGGATCATACTGTTGATATCTATCAACCTTTTGCTCTCTATCTTCTTTCTTCATTAATCCTTTATGTAGCAAAATGTGAGGAATATGAGACTTTTTGGTTGGAATGCAATAGAAATAAGGAGGAGCATTTCCACAATGAATCCTTTTGCGTAGGAATTGAGTTTCCATCTCTGGTATATTCTTATAAAACCTAACATTGTAAAACCCAAGGTCTTTACGATAATGTTGCAAATCATTCCATAGATTCACTATATAGAATTGACAAACCTCTCTACCCTCAGACAATTCTTCAAGTTTTTGTCTATCTACAGTTGGTACTGTTTCATCCATGTCTAAGACAAGATGCCAATCCATTTCTAATTGTACTGCACGTTTAAGTAAATCTGTTTTGATTGCCGGCTGCCATCTTCCCCATTCCCTATCATCTTTATAATACCTGACTTGATACTTCCTAAGAAGAGCTTCTTCCTTTATTCCTGCATTACAAAGACAAATAACTACATCGTCACATAATCTTTTAAATTCTTTTAAAGTTTCCTCTAGATACCTGTCTACTTCTCCAGAACCACAAACTCCTAATCCTAATATTTTCATATTATTCTGTTAATTTTTTCAAAGCATCTTCAAATGAAATCATATTGTCATAGGTATTTCCTGATAAAAACTTTGCAAATGATACTATCGCTTGTTTAGCTTTCTCTTTCCCCATTGTTTCTTCAATAAACTTAAATTGTGCTTTATATGCTTCTACTTCTTGACTTATTCGAAAATCAGTATCCTCATCACATCTTTTTAACCATTTGTCGTAATCGTTGCCATATTGCTCAATGTGTTTTTTTTCATGTTCTATAACATCTCTACGGGTTGGTCCGTTTGGTAAATAGATATCACCTCTATAGTTTGTTGCAACATTATTTCTTTTCTTGTCTTCCTCTATTGTATTTGGGGGCCAAGCGTAGATTATTTTCACACTATTTAGAATTAACTTTATCAAACCTTGCTACCATTTTCTGATAGTAAGGGTCTTCATCAGGAGAAGATAATCTTCCTTCCTTTATTGCTTTCTTTACTTCCCTCTCATAATAAACATCTAACTCTTTCTCAACCTCTGGATTAATTGTTTTTTCTTTAAACCGAAAATCTCCATTATCTAACTCTTTCTGTAATTTCTCTCTCATCTTTAAATGCAACTTTGAATCTTTGATAAGACTACGAACAGCTTCTTCCTGTTCGGTATTTATAACTGTTTTCATTAGATTATTCTTTAATCTTTCTGGAACATTGTTTGTAATCTCCTTCAATACTTTCATATTTTGTTGATAAGTTTTAGTTTCCATATTATTCTCTATGTCTCATTTGTTCGTAACGACCCCTCGAAATATCATAACGATCTTTCTCAGGAACAGAGGTATCGAAGGCCCATTCTAACCTTTGAGGCGTTAGAACTCTTTCATTATTTTTCTTTGTAAGTCTTAAGTTCTTTTTCGCTATCTTCAACTCAATATCAAACGCATCTTTAAGCAACTTTTCAGCTATCCTCTTTGAAATAAGTTGATTTTTTCTTAATCCTGCGTCTCTAATGGTCTTAAGATAGGCCTCTCCATTTGACCAACCAATAAGTTCAAACTTTTTATGATACTTACCAGTTGCCGCTTCTTGTTCTTCTGCAGCAAAGACAACTCCATCATTCTTTTTATAAAAGAAAGTAAGTTTTCCACGTGAAGGAATCCTACGTAGCTTAACGTTATCAAATTCACCAGGCCCCTCTGGTGCAATCTCCTCTAAATCGACTTTATCAATAGTCTTTTTAATATCCTTTTCAGGTTTTATTGTATCTTTAGTTTTTTTGTTCATATATTTAAGCTAAAAAAGACAGGACTTCAACTGAGCAAACGGTCGAGTCCTGCCTTTTTTAACTGCCCAGTTAATTTAACGACCTTATATCACAAGGAATATAATAGATAAGAGAGAAAAATCTCTACGAACCTATAAAAGCACTAGATCCATTCAAAACAACTCCTGCGTATGGTCTCAAAACAGCAACACCGAAAATGATATCAACAACGGTCAACCAACCAAGATTTCTCAATTCATAACTTGTCTGAGCTCTAACTCTCCCACCTTCTTCACCTGAATAAGAAGGAGCATTAGGGTTAGACAAGGTTTGAACTGCAAAACCAAACGCTTCTTTTCTAGCTAACAAGTTTCGATATGTCTGAAGACCTGAAACAACCCTGGAAGAAGTATAAGTAGGAATCCCGTAAAGAGTTCCTTTGAAACCCATTGTAGGCATTCCTTCTCCTAATCCACCAGTTGCAACCATGCCAGGAACAGTGAGAGGACCTCTTGACCCTTGATCGTAGTACTTAGAGATTGCACCTAACTGAATCCAATAAGTATAAGGGTGGAAGAAGAACGCTGAGTCACCGTCAAGAACATCATAATCAGCAGCTTCAAGAGTTTCAATGGCAGTTCTGACTTCTGCATCTGAAAGAACAGTCGCAGTATCACCTGCCGCAGTATTACTAAGTCCTGACCAAAGAGCGAATAAAGCGTCTTCTAAAGCGATTCTAAGAGTTCCTGCGGCTTTCTTGGCATAAACAGCGTTTGCGTCATACATTCCCATGATTTGTTTAATATCCAAATCTCCGAGAATGAACGCAACGTAGTTATGTACAGTGACCTCGATTGTCTTGTCATCGGCAGTTACCGATTCTGTAGTGACTTCAGCACCTTGGGTTGATTGAGTTCCAAGAGCAAAAGAGTTGGTAAATACACCAGGAATATGGAAAATGTCTCCACCACCTGTGCAATAAGCAGAAATATCAAGAAAGAAGTTTGCAGCAACTGCTTTAGCAAACATTTCCTCAAGAATCATCGGTGTCCATACCTCTCCAATAAATCCAGCTAAATCAGTGCTATCGTAAGGATCTGAGATTACGGTATAAATTCTATTTTTAATCATCTGTCAAATATAAATATTAAGTTTGTAAGAGCAGACCCTTTAATACTATCGACTTTTCTTAGCTATTGAATGAAAAGCTTTCTTCCTTTCATCCGGAGTCATATCTTTGAATGTTTTTCCACCCATATGAACTGGAGTTCTATGAGATGGCGAGAGTAAAGCGTTAGCATTATCCTCATCAGTCTTCATTTGCTCTAGAACTTTTTTCACAAAAGGTTTTTCTAAAGCATCTTTTGGTTCAATTCCAGCTCCATTAGCATAGGCAAATATCTCATTTACCTGCTCTGGTGAAAATTTATTCGCATATTGAAAGATTCTCTTTTGAGATTCTTCCTTTAACGAATTAACATCCCTTCGAAGATCTTCTGATATGTCAGGAGTTTCTTTCTTTTTATCCTTTTCCTCTTTCTTATCTTCAGTATCAATAGTCTGCTTTTTAATTGATTCTTCATAAAGCGATTTAAAAGTCTTGCCAGATTCAGAATCAACCGCCTTCGCCCTCCATGCCTTTTTCTTAGCAATAGTGGTTTGAAGGTCTTTTTTTATTTTCTCATCAACGACACTAGATGTATCTATTTCGTTTTCATCAGTGTCATCTTTGAGGTCTTGGTCCTCTACTTCTAAAGAACCATCATCTTTTTCAATCATAAGTTTAATCTTTTAATAATTTTTTTATACATTAGGGTTTGTTCCCTATTCGACTTTATAAGTTTTTATAGAGGTTTTCTTGCCCTCTATTGGATGAAGCCCATCCAATCTACTATTTATTTTTAAGTATAGTCTGTTGGTTCTTCTATTTTTTTCACTGTCTTTACTTTAATAAGAGGATTAATTAACTCGTTATTAATTACCTTTACAATCCCTGCCCTTAACTCAATAGAATCATTCTCTTTATCAATCTCGTTCCTTACATCTGCTACTTTCTCTATAGCCATTTTAAGAAGTTCAACGAACGCTATAGAGTCGTCTGAAGACTTTGCAATTTGTAACAATTCCTCTATTGTATGGCTCTCGAAGTTTCTCATAATTATTTACTTCCCTCTGTTTGAGTAGTTTCGGGTATTGAGAGTGAAGACTTTGGCTCTTCCTTGCCTGCCACATTTACATTAACCCGAGGTGCAGCGGTTGGAGGGATACCAGGAACAAGAGGAGGAGGAACAACACCAAATGATGAAATATTCTCTCCCGAAAGTGCAAGCACTCTCTCAAGCACAGCCTCAGCTCTTGG
>Ga0307928_10003561_pt1 | contig 11881 bp, 9 predicted proteins | sample AceLakmetagen232_FD_201815 | JGI IMG/M metagenome (GOLD analysis project Ga0307928, IMG submission 201815) | Saline water microbial communities from Ace Lake, Antarctica - #232 | ecosystem: Environmental > Aquatic > Non-marine Saline and Alkaline > Saline | place: Antarctica: Ace Lake...
TACTTCGTCTTGACACCTACTATACCGGACAATCACTGACGATTTCGTACAGCACTGATAAGGGTACGTCATGGACGTCGGTAGGAACTTTACCAAGGAGTATGAGTATGGAAGTACCCCGTAGATTATTTATGCGGCTGGATTGTAATCAAGTGAGATTCAGATTTAGAAATGATAATTTGAATGAACACATGGAATTTTCTCGTGCTAACATCTATTGGCAGCAAAGTGGTGGACGGTTAAATTAAATATGCAAACTAAAATTTGCACAAAATGCGGCAAAGTGAAGCTATTAAGTGATTTTTATAGAGCAAAGACGAGGTTAAGTGGCAGGCGTTCTCAATGTAAGATATGCGAAAAAGATTATGCTAATAAATACCGCACAAGCGAAAAAGGGCAAAAAAAAAGGAAACACTATTACGAAGAACATAAAGAGATACTTAAGGCTCGTTCTGCAAAATACAGGAAAGAACATCCTGAAAAAGCAAAAGAGTGTAAGCGAAATTGGTATAAAAAGAATGGGGCGAAACTTAGGGCAAAAATAAGAAAATGGAGAAAAGATAATCCTGACGAGGCTAAAAAGAAAGACAAGGCAATGCGATTAAAACATAGGAAAATGTATAACCGTGCTTCATATTTACATGTACACAGGAAAAAAGCTGACGATTGGTCATTAACCCTTGATGTTATACAGCAAGTTTATGATGAGAATGTTATTGAAAACGATGGTGTATTGAAATGTGTTTATTGTAATAAAGCACTTGAATTAAACGAAGGCACTTTGGAACATAAACAGCCTGTTTCGCGGAATGGAACAAACAAGCGAGAAAATTTAGCAATCGCATGTGTTAGTTGTAATTGTACAAAAGGAAATAAAACCGAAAAAGAGTTTTTGGAATATCAATCATTAACAAATTTATCTTAAGGAGATAAAAAATGGCAGCAAGACTTGCGACAGTGGGTAGCGACGAAGGGACGTGGGGTACAGTTACAAACACATACCTTAGAGTAGAGCACAACGCAGACGGAACTCATTATATAACTGTTTGTAATGAAAATGTCTCGATGTGCTATGAAAACAAAGTATTAACCAACAGAACAGACTTTACATCAGCTTAATTAAGGAGCTAAAAAATGGCAATTAACAATCCGTCGATTCTAAGCCACAACGCAGTAACTTTACTGGGTAGCGTAGACTCGATAAACATGGAAACAGAAGAAGAGAACACCATTTATACGGTGCCACCCGGAAAAGTAATGGTTCCTCACTTCATCATCCTTAGAAATAACACGGGAAGCTATGCGACCTGTGTGGTTACTGCTGGACAAAGTACGGCTGTAACAGATTTTCTCGGTAGCCACACCCTGACCAACATAACAACTACCGGGGCATGTGTTATTTTAAGGCCGATTCCGCACACAACCCCAGCAGCAGAGCTAATTCAGTACACCGCTGGCGAAGCCTTTAATATAGACGTTGCTACCGGTGCCGGACAAGCATGTGTCTCTACCGTAGAGCTTTACGGCACGCTTGATGACGCATAATTAACTAAAAACTAAAAACTAAAAACAAAAGGAGCCTGATATGGCAATTAACAATCCAGACATTTTGAATCATAGCGCAGTATCACTTTTAGGCAGCGAAGATTCAATAAACATGAAAACAGAAGTACAAACTACGCTTTACACAGTTCCTGCGGGCAAGGTAATGGTGCCGCATTTTATCATTATAAGAAACAACTCCGCGAGCTTGGCCGTGTGTCAAGTCTCGTTCGGACAGGCCGCGACATGGACCGACTTCCTTGGGTTGCACACTCTAACGAACATAACAACGGTCGGTGCGGCGGTTATTCTTAGACCTATCCCGCACACAACCCCAGCAGCAGAGATAATCCAGTACACGGCTGGTGAGGTATTTAAGATGGACTTAGCTGTCCCTGCCACTGCCGCAGGTACGGCTACTATTGAACTATATGGAACATTAGATGACGCATAATGGCAAAACTGAAAGGTTCTCAAATCTATCCGTCTACAAGTGGGATAGAAGACCAAAAAACACAAAAGTTTGCTAGGCAACTTGTCCAGATACAGGATGAGATTAACAGGAAGATTGCGCGCATATCGTTTAACCAGAGCGAGAGTTTAAGCGTAGGTGATACCGGGAGTGCTGATACAGAATTTTCCGTTACAACTCATTCTGGTAAAGTTCCAGTTGGGTTTATATTAACAAAATCAGATAAAGCTTGTGCCATTTATGATTCTGGCACGGCGTGGACAACAAATGCAATTTATTTGAAATGTAACGTCGCAAACGTGGCGATTGCGATAACAGTTTTTTAGGAGTAATGAAAATGGGACTTTTTGATTTTTTATCGGGGTCAGGAGATGAGGCAAAGGTAATAGAGCCGTTTAAGGGAGCAAAAAAATATCGTGGCGACCTTGCCGATGCCGCCAAATCAAAGGGGTTACAGCGAATCAACTTAGCTGGAACGCCATATCCCGGCCAACTTTCTGCGGGTCTAAGCGAATATGAGTCAACCGGTCTCGAACAGCTTGGCCAGTATTTAAGTTCCCCGTCTCCGGCGAGTAGCAATTTGGCTGGCTTGGGAAGACAGGAGCTTGAAAAAACCTTGTCTGGCGAGGAGTATGACCCGATTGAAGGTGAATACTATCAGGCATACCGCGAAAATCTTATGCGTGAATTAGCGGAAGCCAAAGACAGACTTGCTTCGAGAACATCTGCCCGCGACCAATTCTACAGTGGAGGTAGAGTAGCAGGTGAAGGCGAACTCGAAGAGACTGCTGCTGGTGGTTTAAGACAGGAACTTGGAAGATTATTTGAAACTGAAAGAGCAAGGCGGCTTGGCGCTGTTCCTATGGCTACCGACTTCTTACAGTTTGAAGAGCAAGCCCCATTAACACGTATTGCCGCTTCGCAGCAGTTTGGTGCCTTGCCAAGAGAGATAGAGCAACAGGGTCTTGACCGAGACCAGATAGAATGGATACGTCAATTAACAGACCTTGGGTTATCCCTTGACGTTGCTTTGGGACTATCTACCTTTAAGCCACAAGTGGCGGTAGAAGGAGGAACACAAGGCATGGGCGGAGATTTGGCGAAGGCCGGTGCCACATTAGGTGCTGCGGCAATAGCAGCATCCGATAGGCGCATTAAGGAACACATAGAGCCAATAACAAACTCTCTCGATAAAGTAAAGGAACTTCAAGGATTTACTTACAACTTCATAACAAAACAAGACAGAGATGGTGGAATTATGGCGCAGGACTTAGAAAAAGTTCTACCAGAGGCCGTTGTTGAAATAGGCGGTACAAAACACATTAAATTAGACGCCGTTATTGGTCTATTAGTTAATGCAATAAACGAATTGAGTAATAACAAAGCAGGAGTTTAGTCATGGCACTTCAACCAATTTATAAACCGCCATTTTATCAACCAAAATTGCCTATAGGTGGTGGTGGCGGGGCTATAAATTTATCGGGAAAGCCATCGCTTTTTGGCGAAAGTGGATTAACCGATATAGCAAAAATTATAACCGGCGGCATAGAACAAAAACGACAACGCGAACTTGCAGAGAGAAAACTTAGCATGGAGGAAGAATATAAGCGCGCCCAGATAGGCGCTTTGGATAGGAGAGGGCAAAGAACCACCTCTGATGTCATTAAGGAAATGACCAATCTTCCGGTTTTGGAAAACCCTGAACTGTATCCAGCAGAGGCGCAGGCAATAGAACAAAGAAAACAAGTCTTATTACAGGAATATGCTGAATTAACAAATCAAACTATCGAGAATGTCCCCGGCACACCCGGCCACCCAGACATCCCTGCGTCTGACCAATGGAATCCTTACAAGAAGAAGACAGTTGAACTTCCTGCTGTTCCTGCCGTTTCTGCAACAGAAGGGTATCGGAAACTTGTACCAAGGTCGGAAAGTCCATCCACCCCCAAACCAGTACCACCCGGACTGGAGAGTATTATAGGCGATACCTTCAAAGAAGAGAAGCCACAGAAGCCTACCAAAAAGGCAGAGGCTAAGCCTACCAAAGAAAAACAAGTATCAGAAGAACCAGCTTCCGAGCAAGATTTTATCAGTAAAGTTGCGGAACTTAAAGCTACCGACATGAAGGCAGCAAGGTCTTATTATGATAAATGGGTAAAAAAATGGCAATAGTTGCGTTTGAAGATATTAAGCCTGTTACGAAAGTGCCGTCTTTTGAGGATATAGCTCCAATCCCCAGCTTTGACGACATAGCTCCGGCCCAGATTGCGCCGGTAGCGACACCTGCAATACCTCAAAAAAGCCCAACAGGATTAGCCGGTATTGCTGAACAGAGAGACCCGTTTTGGGGAGTTACACCAACAAAGCAGTCTATGGATGTATTGATTAATCCTGAGCAGATAGAACGAGTTACGGCAGGCCCGTTTGTACCGCCAGAGCAGACAGAAGTAAGCAAGGGCGGAGGAATAGACTGGGATGAGATAAGAAACATCTATAAAGCTTCAAAGATGCTGATTGAGGATGGAGATTTTAAGAAAGGTGAAATTTCAGCCAGGCTCTCAAATATGAAAACGAGAATGTTATCATCGTTAGCTTATATAATGCCTGGTGTGTCAAGAAAAGATATAATAGCTGAGCTTGATAAAGAAGCAGAGACTTTCGGTGGCTTCGGTCCGGCATTAGTACCAGTCGGAGGGCAAGCCGGAGCCAGGGCTTTAGAAGTGGCTGCTTTCCAAAAGGCTTTCGGTGTGACCTTCAAAGGTTTGGGTCAGGCTGAAAGAATACCCGTTGTAGCAAAAGCGATAAAAGCTTTAGGTGAAACAAAGTTTGCCCAACAGTTTCCTCGGATATACGCAACGACAATGGGTGTATTGAAGTCTGGAACGGCTGGCTATACTGTAGGAGCTGGTGAAGGAGCTTTAGAAGGGATTGATGAAGGGCTGCCTCCTGGCCAAATACTGAAGCATGCGAACATGAGAGGGCTCCAGGTCGCTGCGGTTGCTGGCGGGTTCCGGTTGGCAGGTGCTATTGATACAGCTCGATACGTCAAGACTTTCCGCAGCTCCTTAGTAAAAACTACTCAGGCTCGATATAACGCAAGAATATCTGAACTTGGTCGAAACGCAAGACTAACGCAAAAAGGGGCGAGGCGAACACAAATAGATGATTACCATAGAGGCTTGGCTACAAAAGAAGCTAAAGGGCTCATTGCTCAAGAAAACCTCGAACTTCAACAAATAGACAGTGTTGTATCACGAGTCGAAGCTGAATTGATTGGGCTGAAGAAGGGCAAGCTGTTTCAGGAGGGACAAGAAGGTATCGAAGATCCGGTTAAAGCTGCACAAAGACTTGCGAGAGAGGGCTATATTGGCCGTAGGGTTCGTTCTGGTCCCACAAAATTGAAAAAGGGGTTTGGCAAGCCTGCTAAAGATAAGCCTCTGCTGCCGACTACCCGGGCAGGAGAGATTGTTGAAACGGTGAAAGAGGTTGCGAAGCATCCCGTCAAAGCTATCAAGTCGGTCACAAAACAGCCTGTCAGGGGCACTGTCAAGCAGCCAGTGGCTTCAAAGCCCTCCGAAGCTAAGAAAGTACCCTCCAAAGCAGTAGAGCCGGTTACAGGGGTAAAAGAAGTCCAAGTACCTGCAAAGAAGGTTGCAGAAGCTGAACCAAAGAAAAAAGGAATATTTACTCGCGTCCCAGATGAATGGAAAAAAGAAACAGCATTAGTTGACTGGGGTAAGAAAGGTATCCGGACACAAGGTAACAGAGCTTTATCGGCTGAGCAGAGTGGTAAGAAAACTCGCAAAACTTTCGTCTGGTCTGACGATATGGCTGAGCTACCGACCAGGCTACCAAAATCTACTATAGACGCTTTCAAAGCTGAGACTGACGAAATCTGGCAGCTCCAGAGACGAGGTAAGGGTAAGGAGAATGTTTGGCTCGTACCGAAAACATTGGAGGAGCGGTTACGAAAAGAGCTTGGTCCAGAAGCTTTTGTGAGAAGGCCGAAAGCTATCCCAACAAAAAAGCAAGAACTAAACTACGAACTGGCTGCTATGAAAGTGCGAGATATAGACCCTGTTATCAGGGGAGAAGTGATTCTAACCAGGATAGCAGAGTATGGGATTGAAGAAAAAGACTTGACAGAAACGCAAAAAGGGTTTATAAAGGAATATCGAGATGAGCAAAGAAGCAAAAAAACAGATGAGGCTGTACGACCGAGAAGCAGAGAAAAGGTTCTTACGGAAGAAGAAGCTGAGCGTCTTGCTATCCAAGAAGAAGCTGCCGGCGAAATAGGCAATTTCCTCGACGGTATAGTTGAAAAAGAAGAGTTGCGTCAAATAGACCTTCTTGGCAGGTCGGAACTCAGAGGTGGGGTTTCGGGTAAACAGCAAGAATTTCTCGATAAAGAAAACTTCAAAACTGCTCAGGAAAAAGAACGCGTTGTTGCCAAAAGGGATGTTCTTGGCCAGAAAACTTTCCCTGTTACAAAACCAAAACTCAAGAAAACTGGCCTTGCCGCTATAGCAGAAGAAATACCAAAGGCAAAAGAACAGGTTACAAAGAAGCCTAAGGTTGTTTTAAAGAAGAAAACAGAAGCGAGCGTAGGTGCAGCGGCTTTTGGGTTTACGACTCAAAATCCTGCAATAGCCAGGGCGAAAAAGCAAGCCAAGAAAAACAATTCAAATTACTATGTTGTTCAGAGGGTTGGAGGCAAGTTTGTATCCCAAAAGACAGAACCCAAAAAAGGTTATTACACTATAGTAAGGCCATCCGGCGAAGCAACATTCATCAAACAGGCTTCGGTTACAAGCGAGCAATCTTTTGATTATGGCGAACAAATAAAGAAACAGAAGGTTTTCGCTGACAAATTAACAAAAATGCAGGACGACCTGAAAACCAAAAGAGCAACCGTTAAGTCTCTACAAAACGAACTTTTTGCAATGGTTAAGGCATCAGGTATGTCGCGCGCAAAAGTAAAGACGGTGGTTGGGTTACTGAAAAATATACGGACTGACCGACACGCAAAAAGTAACTTAAAGGTTTTGATGAAAGCTATATCAAAAGCCAGCCAGTACACCGAAGAAGAGAACCGGAGAATTTTACTTTCCGAAATAAAAAAGGAAATCAAGAAAACAAAAGCAAAGAAAAAGGGCGGAATACTTAAAGGGAAATTTACCCCTACTGTTCAAAGAAGGTTGGACCAGATTAAGGCTGGGCTGGGCGGAGATAGGGACGCCGCAAGGATGGGCATTGTCAACAATATAGCTAAATACGAAGACGGAACTCTTCCCTATGAAGATATGCGAGCCAAAAACGAACAACTTAAAATGGTTGGAATTAAAGGGATGACTTCTGGTGAGTTACAAATTGTCCTCGACAATATCAAATCTCTCAAAAAAGACGGAAAAACCATAGCTGAAGCCAAGAAAGCACAGGACGATGAACGTATAGAAAAGATACGCAACCAAACGATTGAGATTGTAACGGGCGGCCAAGGAATCAAAAAGGGCGTAGGAAGCGTACCCAGAGGTGAATTAGAGGCGCGAAAAACACCTGTCGAGGTTGTTGCAAATTGGCAGTATGGATGGGACAATTACTTAGATAAGCTAAGCAAATACGACAAAACCTCAAAGCAGTACGAGAGTGACCTAAGTAAATTTGGCAAAAATGTTCACCGGTCTGCTAACAAAGAAACAGCCGGAGTGGATGCCCAAATTGCTAAAATTCACAAGAAGTTTTCAGAAATCTTTAACTTAAAAACACGCAGTCAAATAAATAAAGCACTAAATAACTTAAAGCAAACAATTGACATAGGAACCTTCGTGAACGCCGACGGGGATAAAATTCGTCTTAAATTAACAAAAGAGCAAATTATTAAGAAGTATCTTGAACTACAAGACCCGACGTTAGAGAGGACGTTTTCTGGTGGCGTGAACAAAGACGGTACGTCTTGGGGAATGAGGTGGACAGACGAAATTATATCAGCCATAAATAATTCGCTATCTTCACAAGAGAAAGCATGGGCAGACTACCACATGCAGTTCTATCAGGAATATTACAGCTCTGTTAATGAGGTGTACCGTGATACATACAACGTAGACCTGCCACACAATCTTCTCTATAGTCCTATTGGAAGGGATATAGAAGCTGATATACCAGAAAATGTATTATTGGCAAAAGAGGCAGCTCATTACGCCTCAACGGTCAACGGGAGCCTTAAAACACGAACGGCCAGTACTTTGCCCCTGCGGTTTACAAGTGCTGATGCCGTATTGGTAAACCATATTATTAGAATGGAACACTTTAAGCACTGGGCCAATACCATAAAGGACTTGCGGCGGGTGTTTGGCGACAAAACCGTTCGGGTTGCCATCAGACAATATCACGGCAAAGACATTTTAAGGCAAGTTGATGACCAGTTAAACCAAATGGCAAGGGGAGGAATTGATAAGGCCAAGGTTAATAGGGGTGTTGACTACTTGCGTCGTAATTTCACAAGAGCTATTCTGGGTGCCAAGCCAGCAATTGCCCTTAAACAGATACCGTCTGTATTGGCATACACTACCGAAATGCCCTTAGCTGACTTCGTTTCGGGTGTGGCACATTTCTGGACTAACCCAGTAAATCATGTTCGTTTTATGCGAAACAATTCAGTAAAACTAAAAAGCCGGTGGAAAGCTGGTTTTGAGCGAGACATTAGGTTTGCAATGAAAAAGGGCTACGCAAAAAAACTGTCCACAAAAGGAAGTGTTTCGGACTGGTGGATGTCTTTAATTAGAGGCGGAGACCAGTTTGCTACTATGCAAGGTGTGTGGGCGAAGTATCGTTCTGACGGAGGAAGGATGACGGGAGATGCAAAGCAATCCATTATAAATACAAAGGCGATGGAGGCAGCCGAGCAAACAACAGACCGTACACAGCCATCGTTTGATTTGGCATCTTTATCCCCGTTACAAAGGGGCGGGTCATGGATGAAGCTCTTTACTATGTTTATGAACCAACCAAATAAATATTTTAGGATAATAGCCGATAATGCAAGGAATGTACGGTATAGCAGGCAATCTAAAGCAAAAGGAACCATGAATATACTGCTTGCATGGGTTATATTGCCTGCCCTATTTCAGTTTATCGCAGACGCGTTTCAATTCAAAAAAGAACACCAACTTAGGGCGGCAGTGCTGGGCCCGATAAATTACTTGTTGGTTATAGGCCAGATAGCCCAATCTGTGTGGGGTTGGGTATTCAATGAGCCGTTCGACTATCAAGTCAGTCCTGTTTTTTCTACGGGAAAAGATTTACAATATGCTGTTACTAAAACCGCTCAAATGGTTAAAGATGGCAAAGACCCGTATGAAGATGTTTCAATGGATGACATGATAAAAGCTGTTGAATACTGGGGAAAGGCGGCTGGCAAGGTAACAGGGCAGCCAACTCCTTATGCAATCCAAGCAGAACGGGCAATAAGAAAGTTAGTGGCACCACCACCAGTAACCGAAGAACAAAAAAAGGCCGCTGAAAAACAAAAGAAGGAGGTTGGAAAACGAAAACCTGGATGGAGAAGGCATCCTGCGGCAGAGTTTATTTTTAGCCCGTGGTCTTTAAGGTCGGCAGATGAAATTCAATCCCGCTTGGATGGCTTAACACTTGCCGAGATTCGTAAGTTTAGAAAAGATAACACATATAAAACATCCTACAAAAGAGAGAGTGACGGCAAAAGATACCCTGCCGGGCACCCACACCAAGGAAAAGAAAAGCTTGTCGAAGCAATAGACAAGGAAATAAAGAAGCGTGGCGGCTCTACAGAGGGCCAGGTATCCCGCAAGATTTTAGGCGAAAAGAAATACAAGTCGAAAACCAAAAGCAAGTATAGGAAGAAATAATGGGAAAGTTCCGACTTATCAGTAAATCGGGGGATGCTTTGGCGCTTGCTCTGCGCATTGCTGATGAAGGCAATGAGGTTGACTTCTGGGTTAAATCTGCAAAGGCTAAGCCTTCTTATAAGGGCATTTTGAAACAAGTTAAGGACTGGAGGTACGGTCTTACAAAAGATACGATTATTATATTTGACATGGTAGGTCTCGGTAGTATCGCTGAACAGCTTAAAAAGAGTGGTTACAAAGTATATGGTGCTGGTAAAATGAACGATGCTTTAGAGCTTAATCGTGACTTTGCTATGAAATTAGCAAGGATTGTTGGAATAAAAACACCCAAATATAAAGTGTTCAAGTCTTTTAATAAGGCGATTGATTTTGTATCTAAATCAGAAAAAACGTGGGCATTCAAGCCGCTTAATAACGCCAGCCCTGCTTACACTTATGTATCTACTGATAAAGACGATATGGTGGATATGCTTGCTTATTTCAAAACTATATGGACTGGCAAGGTTGATTTCATTTTACAAGAGAAGATTGAAGGTGTTGAGATTTCTACAGAGATGTTTTATGTCGATGGCGCACCAGTTCCGGGTAGTCTTAATTCAACTTTAGAACTTAAAAGGTTTATGAATGATGACAAAGGGCCCCAGACAGGATGCTCAGGTTCAGTAGTGCGATTCTGGAAACAGTCAGACCCTAAAATTTATCGCCTTTCTTTGAAGAAAATGGGTTCGTTTTTGAAACGATTTAAGTATAATGCTCCACTCGATGTTAATTGTATTATCTCTGAAGAGGATAAGCTCCCCTATTTTTTAGAGTTTTCAAGCCGCTTTGGTTACAACGCAATATACGCTTTAGCTGAAGGGCTGAATATGAAAATTGGGGATTTTGTTTCGCAAATGGCAAGCGGGGATATTCCAGAACTAAAACCATCTTTCGATTGGCTTGGCGCTATTAGAGTGAGTGTGCCGCCATATCCAGGCGAAAAGGGAGTTGAGGCGGGCAAGCCGATTCGAGGAATTGAGAGCTTAGACCATATATGGCTTTTGGATGTAGCACACAAGAACAATCAATTAGTTATCGCTGGCGTTGACGGTGTAATTTGCGAGGTTACTGGTCAAGCCAAAGACCTTGATAGATTAGGGGGGATTATTTATGGGCGAATAGACGATATTAGCATACCCGATGCTCAATTTCGCACTGATATTATTCGCCAAACTAAAAAAAGAGCGCAGCAATTAAAAGATTGGAAATATCTATAATGGGTGTAACAGAAATCTATCCCCTTGCGGCTCATGGCACTTTGCCGGATATGCCTTCGGCAACTAACGCCGACCACGACGGCAGATACTATACCGAAGCTGAGAGCAATACCTTAATAAGCAATCTCGTTGACGGCACAACTCCTTTTACAGGCATTGACGTTAATGGCGGGACTATTGACGGCATAACCTCTTTAACCGTAGCGAATGACTTTGATATAGGCGATATTAAGATAACTGCAAAGGCGGTTACGCTAAGTGGTAATATAGAAACTAATACTTTAACTTGTAACGATATATCACAATTCAACGACGAGGTGAAACTTAGTGAGTTCCTTGTGTTCTCAAGTGAAGAATTAGGAGATTTAGGTATTGTTTTCCCCACTAAGACTGCCAATTACTTTTTAATGGCAAACGGTACTAAATATGGGCCTACTTCACCTTCTGCTGCTCGGACAGGTTTAGGTTTAGTTGCTACCGGTGCAGGTGATATATGGGTTGAAAAGGCCGGAGATACAATGACCGGCAATCTACTTTTTACCGACAACACCTACGACATCGGTGCAAGCGGAGCTACAAGGCCCAAAGATTATTATGGCTCCGGTAATATAACAATAGGCGGCACTTTGACGGCGGCGGGCTTTACGTTACCTTCGACCGACCAGTATTTATATTTTTCTGTCACAGATGCCTATATTACTCTTCTTTCTGATGATGATGAATTGCAT
>Ga0307928_10003564_pt1 | contig 11878 bp, 13 predicted proteins | sample AceLakmetagen232_FD_201815 | JGI IMG/M metagenome (GOLD analysis project Ga0307928, IMG submission 201815) | Saline water microbial communities from Ace Lake, Antarctica - #232 | ecosystem: Environmental > Aquatic > Non-marine Saline and Alkaline > Saline | place: Antarctica: Ace Lake...
CTACTGGAGAGATAAAGCTAGAATTAAAAATATAAGTGGTAGGTAAGTACCTAAATAAACTTAGAAACGATTGTGTGCCCTTGTTTTAGGGCTAATATTTAATAAATAATTAGAATAATCAAAATGTCAGATGGAAGAAGACACAATGGAGGAGCAAGACCAGGGGCTGGAGCAAAAGGCTTTGGGCTTGATGAACAGAAAAAGAAAGTTTTAAAACAAGCTTTTCATACTTTGAAAAAGTCAATGACTAAGGATAGTAAAGAGCTTAAAGAAAAAGACAAAATAGATATAGCTAGACAAATAGTATTAAAAGAGATTGGAAAAAATATAGATATAACAAGTAAAGGAGATAAAATAGTATTACCTATATATAATGGGAAATCAAAAAAATAAAGGACAATTTCAAGACACACCAGCCACTAAGAAGATTTTTAGTTTAAAAAATAGAATAAGAGCTGTAGCAGGTGGAACGTCAGCTAGTAAAACAATTAGTATTCTAGTATGGTTAATAGATTATGGACAGAGTACCAAAAACGAAGTAATGACAGTAGTAGCTGAAAGTGTACCCCATCTTAAGTTAGGAGCTATTAGGGACTTTAGAAGTATAATGATAGCTCAGGGGTACTGGGATGATAACAGTTGGAATGCAAGCAATTTTACTTATACCTTCCTGGGAAAGAGCGTGTTGGAGTTTATAAGTTTTGATAAGTTTGGAAAGGCACACGGTCCACGTAGAGATATACTTTTCTTAAATGAAGCTAATAATCTACCCTATAATATAGCAGACCAGCTAATAACAAGGACTAAAAAGATTGTATGGATGGATTGGAATCCAACAAATGAGTTTTGGTTTTATACTGAGATGCTAGGCAAGCGTAATGATATGGACTTTATAACTCTCACTTATCTGGACTGTATTAAAGCTTTAGACCAAACCATAATAGACGAGATTGAAAGCCATAAAGAAAATAAGCAGTGGTGGTTAGTTTATGGCTTAGGAAAATTAGGAGTGTTAGAGGGGCGAATTTATAGAGATTGGAAGATTATTAATGAAGTACCCCATGAAGCTAGACTAGAGAGATACGGATTAGATTTTGGATACACTAACGACCCTAGTGCTTTAATAGCTATTTATTATTATAATGGCGGATATATTTTAGATGAGATATTTTGTAGAAAAGGAATGTTGAATAAAGATATAGCAGATATTATAAAGAATTTACCCAAAGCCTTAGTAGTAGCAGATAGTGCAGAGCCTAAAAGCATTGAAGATATAAAGGGATACGGAATTAATATTATAGGAGCAAAGAAGCAATCGCAGAAAGTTTTAGGAAGTATGGCTTTATCTAATGATAGTTATGTAAAGTGGAGAATAGGAATAGTACAGGAGCAAAAAATATCAATGACTAGGAATAGCGTTAATATTATAAAAGCTTATAGGAATTATCTCTGGAAGACTGACAAGGAGGGTAATATTTTAAATGAGCCTGACCATTTTTTAAGTGATTGTATGGATGCAACAGGATACGGAATAATAAGCTTAGTACCTATAATAAGAAAAAATGAGTTATTTAATAGTTTGCCAGTAATAAATAAAGATAATAAGCCAGCACGTTGGCGATAAGATATGATAACAATAATACCAAAGAAATTTGAAGACAAAATAGATATAGCTATAGAAGATGATGTTAATAAATTAGGGATTAACTTCTCTATATCTAGGGCTAATTTTGACGTTGAAGATGGATTAGAAAAGGTTTTAAACTTTATAGCTGATTATGTTAATCAGAATTATGAATGCTTACATGTGAAAAAAGAAAATGGTTATAAAGTAATAAATACAAATGAAAGTAATAAAAGATTATCCTCCTAATTACAAGTTATTAAAACAGTCTTTCAAAGTAGCTGATAATGTGCTATTTTGTTATGGACACACGCTATATAACCCTTCGGATTGTTATATTGACCCCATTGTTATGAAACACGAAGAAGTCCATGAGAAACAGCAGGGAGATAATCCAGAGGAATGGTGGGCAAGATACTTAATAGACCCTAGTTTCCGCTTCTGTGAAGAATTAAAGGCATATCAGACACAGTATAGGGAAATTAAGAGGAAATTTAAAGATAGAAATACACAGGCTAAAATGTTAAATACCTTAGCAAATGATTTAAGTAGTGCTAATTATGGTAATGTTTGTTCGCATAATGAAGCTTTAATGAGTATTAGGGATAATATTAAATTTAAAATATAAATATGGAATTACAAGAAATACCAAAAGATATATACGAATTCATAATTGATAAAGAATTAGAATTTAATAAAGGTATTAATATTTTAGGTTGGGATTGGTCAATGGCAGAACATATTAAAACTTCTTTCTTTTATAAGCACGGCAGACTTTTAAATGGCAATGATGATGATACCCCAGTTAAAAACATTATAAAGCCAATACTTAATATGCAATATTGGGCAGAAGATATTGATGTTAAAGATATTGTTCTTTACATAGAAAATCCTGATATGTACCATTTATCATTTTTAGTTAAAAAATATCATGATGATGTATTTATAAAAGAAAATAATCTCGACAGCTTATTTGACGAAATTAATCAGTCAAGGATTGATTATGGCGGTGGTTTAATTATGGATGTTGGTAAAGCTAGACCCCAGAGAATAGATTTAGAAACTATTGCTTTCTGTAATCAATCAGATATGTTGACAAGTCCTGTCGGGCTTAAATATTATATGTCAGACTCTGACTTACAAGATATGGCAGATAAAGGCTGGGGAGATAAAAATAAAGGTGCAACTCATACCATAGAAGAAGCGATTGTTTTAGCAAGAAACCAAGAGGGAAATGAAAGTCTTGGAAATATTAAAAAACCTATTAAGGAAAAAGGGAAATATATTGAAGTTTATTTAGTGAATGGCAATATGCCACAAATGTATTTAGATGATAAGAAAAGTGATAAATATATTTACCAAACACAAGCTGTTTGTTTTTATAACGATAAAGATAATAATAAGCAAGGTATAACATTATTGGCTTTAAAGTCTAAAAATCCCTTTAAATTGATTAAGAGAGATGAAGTATTCGGAAGAGCATTAGGCTATGGTGGCGTTGAGGAGCTTTTTGAGTCGCAAGCCTGGACTACTTATACTGAAATACAAAAAAAGGAGATAATTGATGCGGCGGCTAAAATAGTCCATTTATCAGATGATGAAGAATTTGCTAAAAGAAATCATAATCTTAAAAATGTTCAAAATAATGAAATTTTATATGTTGGAGAACAGAAAACTGTTAGGCAAATGGATACTTACCCTCGTAGTATTGCTTTATTAGACAATTCAATTAATGAATGGCAAGCTCATGCTCAAGAAGCAGGAGGAGCACCTAATCCTCTTATGGGCAAAGAAGCTCCTTCAGGTACTCCGTTTGCTTTACAGAATTTAGTGGTTCAAACAGGTAAAAACCAACACGACTTTAGGAGAGGGCAATATGCTAAGTTTATTGAAGAAATATATAGAGATTTGATTATTCCTTATATTGCTAATGAAATTACTAAAGACCAAAAGTTTTTGTCTAGTTTATCAATAGAAGAAATGCAAGAAATATCAGAAAAGATGATAGAGCGTGAGGTTAACAAAAAAATTATAAATACTGCTTTTAGTGGCAAACTCTATGAGGCAGAAAAAATAGAAGCTTTTAAACAAGAAAAATTAGAAGCTTTTATGAAAGATAATAATAAATTTATTAAAATCTTAAAAGGACAATTAAAAGAAGCTAAAGTAAATATTAAGATTGATGTAGCTGGAAAGCAAAAGGACTTACAAGGTATGACGACTGCGGTTTCAAATATTATGAGGCAAGCCTTAGCTACTTATGACCCCAATACTAAAACTTTTGCTATATTTGATGACCCACGAATGAGCAAGTTATTTAATCAGATACTAGAATATTCAAATATGTCTGCTATTGATTTTAATAATTACAAACCAACAGAAGCTCAACAACAACCACAGCAAATTAATAAACCAGTTAATAAACCAGTTGCACAACCTGCGACTTAACTTTAAAATATGAAAAAAGAAATTATGAGTTCTGGAGAACTTTCAGAGCTTGAAAAATTAAATGAGAACCCTGTTCTCTTATCAGCTCTTAAAAAGATATTTTTAGCTGATATTTATCAAAATGGGACTTTGAGCAAAGAGTCAATGAAAGAACAATATATGCTTAATTATGCTTATTCTTTAAGCTTTGATGTTAATACTGGGCAAGAATTCGCCAGAACTAATGAAGATTTAGGCAAGGCATTAAGAGCAATTAATGAAGCATTAAAAATAATTAATATATCATTTCAAAAAATTAATAAATATAAAAAAATAACAGTGGATACGGGGGTAGAGATGCCGCCAAAGCACCGTTAAAAAAATATGGAACTAAAAAAAATAAAGTTATATTTATTGCTAGCACTAATAATAGTCGTAATAATTGGTGTTGGAATATTATATAATAAAGAACCAACTTCAGAACCAACTTCAGAGCTATTTTCTTTAGGAGGACAGGCTGGACACTTTGTAGATGTTGTTGGAACAAGGATTGGAACATCAACTACAGCTGTTGCTTTTACTAATAACGATGCTACTTCTACTTATCCGATTTTAATAGGTAGAGAATATGACAGTGTGTCGTTTAATATCCAAGCAAAAACATTTGGAGCTGGTGGAGGAAATAATGCTTATTTTTCTATCTTTGCTTCTAACGATTATGATTGTGCTACTGCTTCAACAACTACAACTATGGCGAATACAGTTGTAACAGGAGATATAAATTGGTTTGATGCAAAAGTTTATCTTAGAAATTTAGCTGGTTCATCTACGTTAAATTCAGGTGATGCCATGATAACGTGGATACCCGTTGAAGCATTAGAGGGAATTATTATTCCGTTAGAGGGATTAAACACAAATTGTTTAGCTTTAGAAATAAATGCCTCAGGAACTGAAATGTGGGTTCAGGCAGAAAAAAAGAAGTTTAAGTAATTAACTATAAATTTATGTTAAGAGGAAAACTTAAAACTTTAGGAGAAATCCTACAGGAAGGAGTTAACAAAAAAAGAAAGAAAAAAGAACAAAAAAAGAAAGACGAGGAAAAGGTCGAGCCTCGCAAAGAAAAAAAATCTAAGAAACGTAAAGAAAAAAAATATGATAAAAAGAAAAAGTAATGGGATATTCTACGTAGTAATCTCATTAATTGCTGTATTTGCGATAGCAGGTGGGGTAGCTGCTTACGCAATATCCCAAAATGTAAATGTAGCAGGAGATTACATTTATAATGAAGCAGAAAATCAACCAAACCCGATTAATGAAGGTGAAATTGAATTAGGCGGGTCATCCCCGAATAAATATTTTCGTCATAACTTTCACGTTGGATACCAAAGTGGAGGCGACAGATATGCCACAACTTCTCTTGTCTCTACCTATACATTAGTTGCAGCCGAATTTAATGGTAATAAAACTTATATTGATTGGACAGCTGGTTTAAACATTACCTTAACTACAATGGCTACTACTTCAATGGGTTCTATAAATATTCCAAGGATTGGCGATGAACGAAGTTATTGGTTTAGAAGTGCCACTACTACCGATGCTACTACTATTACCTTTGCGGCAGGAACTGGTGTAGATATTCAGCACGGAGATAGTACTGGTGATGATTTAGTAATAGATGGATTAGATTTAGCAAAACTTACATTTATTAGAAAAAATAATACTGATGTATTATTAATAATAAAAAAATTCACAGAAGGTGATTAAACAAATTAGCGGACTAAGCCGCTTTAACTTAGAAACTAATTGTGCTGTCATAAGCACTTAAAACTATGTCAAAAATAAATGAGGTCATTGACTCTTTAAACAATGAAAATGCTGATGAAATAAAGAAAACTTTAAAATCTGAGGCATCCGACTTGCTGGACAAAAATACTCAGTTATACCAGCGAGCTAAAAAAGCGGAAGGATTTGAGTTTAATAAAGAAACTAAAGAATGGGCAAAAAAAGAACCAAAAGTTGAACCCGAAAAAAAACCAAAAACTACCGAAACTGAAAAACCAGGAGAATTTGATTATGGACAAAAAGTTTTTATTAGCAAGGAACTAGGGGTTAAAATTAATAACCCTGAACAACTAAAGCTAGTAAATGACTATTTGGCTAATGGCAAGCAACTTGATGATTTAGTAGATAATAAGTATTTTAATAATGACTTAAAGGATATTAAAGACAATCAAGATGCTAAGGCGGCTACCCCTGATGGGACAAAAGGTGCAGGTAGTGGTTCAACTAGAGATTCAGTTGATTATTATCTGAGTAAAGGTGAGATGCCTCCTGCAGATAAACCTGAATTACGGAAGGAATATGTCAATGCGAAATATAAGAAGGAAAAAAACGTCAGCCATTTTGCTAATTAGCATAATCAAACCTGGACTAATAAAAATAAATACTAATAACCGAGTGTCGTAAGTCCAGGTTATTAGAAAAACTAATTTTATTGTTTTTGCACATACATTTACAGACTCTTCGTGGGCGAATGATGTTTTTCCAGCAGAATGGAAAACTAAACTTCAAGAAAGATTAGATTATAACACTAATTGGAAAGAAGTTTGCGATGTTATTTATACAGACACAAACACAATGTTTGCTCCGTATATGTCAACCGTTCCGTCCATACAGAGTCATACAAGAGGAACTCCTTACACCTATCAAGTTTTTACATTAACAAGTGAATATGTAACTATTAATCAATCAAAGGCATTAGCTATCCCGATTGATAGGGCTGATTTAGCACAACTTACATTTGTTAAGGCTATGGACTTGGCAGATTTACAAGGACAACTAATTGATGAAGCACTAGATACTGATATGATGGCTAATCACGCTATGTGGACTAATTTTGATGCTGGTACTCTAGCTACTGGTACAGCAACTACTGTTGCTATTGATGTTGATATTAACAATATCTTTCAAATTATTGGAAGAATGAAAACTAAGATAAGTGAGGCTAATGGTGATAAACTAGCCGCTAGAAACGGAATGTTTATTATTTGGACGCCTACTCAGTTTGAAATTCTTGAAGAATTCGCAGCTTCAAATGGATTTAATACAGCTGATTATGCTCTTAAACACGGCATTAGTGCTGGATTTATCTATCGTGGTGTTTTACATCTTAAATCTAACTTACATAGTTCTAATCACGTCTTTGGCGGAGTTAGAAACTTGTTTGCTTTAGGTATTTGTAAATCTACCTATGGAGATGTTCAATTTGTTAATGAACCAGCAACAGCTGATGGTGCTTTATCTGGTATCGGTGTAGTTAGTAGAGTTGATTGGGAATTTAAAGCGTGGACTAATACAAAAGGATTGCTGTTTGATATGATTACTAACGGTTAAGTCGTTTTCTTTTACTGTCTTCCATCACTAAAAGGTGGAAGGCAGAATTAATAAAATAACTATAAAATTATGGAATTATATGACGTTCAAAATCTAGGCATAATAAATCGTATTTGGAAAAGATGTGGCACAACAGCTATCACTTACCCTATTAAAAATGTTATATCAGACTTAAATGATGCTTTAGACTGGTATTTTCCTTTAGCATTTAGAGCAGGGAAAGGTTGGGAATTAGATGATAATAATGAAACATCTGCTCCGATTGATACTCAAAGTATTGTATCTGGGACTAATGCTTATAAATTTAGTGATTTTACTGAAAAGATAATTAATCTTATTAAATTAGAAGCCATAAATGAAGATGGTTATGGTTATAGCTTAATACCAGAAAACATAAATAATTTACCTGCCTCTTTTGAAGAACTTTATTTAAATACTAATAAAACGACAGGTACTCCGCTATATTATATAAAATATGGCGATTTTATTTATCTTAGACCAACACCAGATTATGCAGAAACAAATGGCTTAAAAGCCTTTTTTAATCGTGCCGCTTCTAAATTTACTTTTGCGTCTTGCACAACTACTTTTGCAACTGATTTAGTCAATGCTACGGCTCACGGATTAGTAGCTAATGATAGTGTAATTTTTCAAAGTTCAGGTACAGATTTACCATCAGGAATTACAGCCGATACCCTTTATTATGTTATTTCTTCTGGGCTTACAGCCGATATATTTAAGGTTTCAGCTACAAAAGGCGGTTCTACAATTACTATTGCTGACAACGGCACAGGCACTCATTACTTCTTAAAAACAAATATAGTGCCTGGTATAATAGAAACTCATCATCCACATTTAATAACTCAAGTTTGTAAAACTTTTTTAAATGATAATAATCAAAAACTTTTAGGAACTTTGCTTACGGACGTTTTAATGGCGGAAAGAAAAATTAAATCTGATTATTATGATAGAGAAAAAGATGTTAAAAATATAATGACCAATGCTCCTATTCGTGGAGGTAGAGGTTTTAGATAATATGCCAAAAATAAAAGATGATAGTATAACAATTTTAGCTCCTCGCACTGGAATTTCATCATCTCCTTTAGTTGGTTATGGTGAGGTTAGAAATTTAGATATTTCTTCTTTTCCTGGATTAGTTAAACTAAATAAAAAGTTAGCCGCTGTTACGGGTACAATTACTAGTCAGATTAACTGGGTAATAAGACACCCAATAACTTCTACGGAAGTCTATGCTTTAAGCCTTTCTGGTGTAGTTTTTAAGTCAACTAATAGTGGAGCAACTTTTGTGGCAATGACAGGCAATACTCAGACAGCTTGCCACGGTAATGGTTTAACTATTTTTAAAAATTATTTAATTGTAGCCCGAGATGCTTTTTTAGATGTTTGCGGAGATGGTACAGCTACAGGAATTGCTAACGCTAATTGGAGTAATAGTTGGAAAGCTATTGATAGTGATGTCTTATGGCATCCTTTATATATTTCTAAAAATGACAATAAAATGTATGGCGGAGCGGCAGAATATGTTTTTTCCCTAGATGAAGATACAGGAGAAACTTTTGCCCCAGGAACAGCCTCTACTTATACTTGGACACAACAAGCTTTAGATTTACCCTCTAATTATCGGATTAAATGTCTTGAAGAACTTGGCAATAATTTAATGTGTGGAACTTGGCAAGGAACTTTGGTTAATGCAATAAAAAAAGCTATTATATTCCCTTGGGATAGAAGCTCAGTATCTTATGGACAGCCGATTGATTTAAACGATTTTGGAGTTCACGCTATGTTAATTGATGGAAATTCTTTAATTGTTTTAGCAGGTATAAACGGTAAAATTAGAGAATGTAATGGAGCGGCGGCTTGGACAATAGGTCAAATACCAAATAGCTTAATAGATTTAACTGGTAAATATTTAGAATTTTATCCTGGAGCTTTATGTAAATATAAAAATAAATATTTTTTTGGAGTTGGTGGTACTGTAGCTATTGCTAAAATGGGAGTTTATTCTTTACAAAAAACCGCTAGAGGCAGTATATTAAATTTAGAGCATACGGTTTCTACAGGTAATGACGGCACAAGTAATTTAATGAAGATTAACGCTTTACTGCCAATTACTAATGAACGAATATTGGTTGGTTATTTAGATAGCACTACTGCTGGAATGAATTTAACTTCTGCTACGGCTTACCCGACTGATTATTCAGGATATTTTGAAAGTCCTTTATATCGGGTAGGCAATATTCAAGATATGCGGTCTTTCGCTAAATTGACTTTTCAATTAGTCAATAAATTAGCGACTGGCGAGGGCATTAGATTGTCTTATCGAAATAATTTATCTGATAGTTTTACTTTAATAAAAACTTCCGAAGGTGGAACATTAAATTTATTATATTCAGTTTTAACAGCTATAATATCTCACTTTATTACCCCTGGAATACCTAAATGCGAATTGGTACAGATAAAAGTTGAATTATTAGGAAATGCCACAACTTCTCCCTCCTTTGAAAGTTTAATTTTAAAATAATGGAAATAAAAAATTCAGCTGAATATAACTTTTATCCTTTAGATATTGTTTTAAATACAGGCGAAGCAACACCAGAAAATCCATCCACTAATATATCTGCAACACCAATTTCTAATGATAATATTATACGAGCCGCTAGTGGTTCTGTTTTAATAGACGGTGTTTTGCAATCACTTAATTTTGTTAAAGGTTCTTCAGGGTGGATAATCCGTGCTAGTGGCACAGTTGAACTTGGAGATGGTGTTTTTAGAGGAACGATTACTGCAACGGCTGGCTTTATTGGCGGTTTTACAATAGACGCTACAACTATTTATTCTGCTGGAAACGAGATAGTCCTAGATAGTGATAATAAAAGAATAGAAGTTGGAGCTTCAGACGAGATAGTAATAGACGGAGATAACAAAAAGATAACAGTAGGTGCTTCAGACGAAATAACAATAGATGGAGCAAATAAGAAAATTGAAAGCGGTAATTACGCAAGCGGATACGCAGGTTCAGGTTTTCATATAGACGAAAATTTAGCTGAATTTGGAAATATAGCTTGTAGAGGACTAATAAGAACAGCAGTTTTCCAAAAAGATGTAGTTTCTATTATGGGTGGAAATTTAGCAGTATTAGATGGAGATGTATTAGATGGTAATATGACAGCATTAGATGCTTCTACTTTAAAAACTAAAGCAACGACAACTTTTGCAGTAGGTGATATTTTAAGAATAAAAGATGGAATAGATGATGAGTGGATGGAAATTGTTTCCTCTTTTAGTAGTCCTTCTCTGAAAAGTCCGAGCACAATGGCAGACGACAGTGCGGCAGGGACTATAACTTGGTCAGACCCAGATAATGCAAAGACAAGTAATGATAGTTATGCAACAATTACACAAGCTTCAGGGACTAATTCATCTCACTACTTAAAAGCAACTAATTTTGGTTTTGCTATTCCTACAGGAGCAACAATAACTGGAATTAAAGTAGAGGCAGAAATTAGGGCTATGACAAAGAGCGGAGATGATTATATAAGCTCCATTAATGGATATATGCAAAAAGCAGGAAGTAATGCAGGAGATAATATTGGGATTAGTAGCAGTGATTGGGAAACAACAGATACTTATAGTTCAAGAGGTTCTGATACAGACTTATGGGGAACAACTTGGACACCAGCAGAGATAAATAATGCAGGTTTTGGATATAAATTTAATTGCGCGATAACTGGGAATAATACTGGTTATGTTGACCATATTCGCATTACAGTTTATTATACACCAGCAAGTGGTTATGTAGTTAATAGAGATAAGGGAACTGATTATGCCACCAACACTAATCCTGCTTGGAAAAAAGGCGTAGCAGTAGCAAATTATAAACAATCAGGTGATGGCGGAGTTTATTTAACAGCTTCAGAAACTAATGCACCATATATTTCAATATTTGACCACGCAGGAGAACCTTGGGATACTATAAACACAAGATTAAGAATAGGAAACCTTAATGGATATTTAGGATATAGTTCAGATTTATATGGTATAGGGATAGGAGAAACAACAAAATATTTAAAATATGACCCAACTAACGGATTAAGAATTAGAGGAGCAATAGCACCAATTAGTGTATTAGACGCAGGAGAAACTATCGTTGGAGCAACTTTGCCTGTCCCAGTTTATCAAAATACTTCTGATAATGAAGTTTATAAATGTGATGCTAACGATACTGCAAAACTTAAATATATTGGTTTTGCTATTACAAGTAGTACAGATGGAAATTCTATTGAAGTTCAACCAGATGGAATAGTAGGAGGTTTTTCAGGACTTGACGAAGGTGAACTTTATTATGTGCAAGATACAGTAGGAACTATTGGTAAAGCTAAAGGCACTTATGTTATTTTAGCTGGTAGAGCGGTT
>Ga0307928_10003565_pt1 | contig 11877 bp, 21 predicted proteins | sample AceLakmetagen232_FD_201815 | JGI IMG/M metagenome (GOLD analysis project Ga0307928, IMG submission 201815) | Saline water microbial communities from Ace Lake, Antarctica - #232 | ecosystem: Environmental > Aquatic > Non-marine Saline and Alkaline > Saline | place: Antarctica: Ace Lake...
ATATATCTCGTTTAACCAATATTCAGACATAGCAGATTCAGCTACCATCATATTTAGACCCTGTAAAGAGAACGACCTGTTACTGTTCTCCTTCTCTTCCCAATCGTTCCTACCCAAGTACCTGTCTATCCTATTTAATTTTGTCATATTTATTTGAATTTTCTCTCCGTTTTAATGCGGACTAATAGTATACACTATATTCATCCAAGTTTCAAGTTGTATTTGTTATGTGTGTTATTTATGGGACTGCTAATTACTTTCCTCTGCCGTGTATGGATCAAAATCTATTTCAACCCACACGCCAATCCCATCTCTCCCCCACACCACACCTTCTGGCATTGTAATATCCATGTCTTCAAAATGTTCATCATCCCAATAGATAACATAACCCCTGGCTGTCATCATTCCTCCCTATGTTTGGCGTAGTGTTTCCCTTCGCTCATATCCTGCACAAGTTTAAACGACTTAAGCATTTCCACAAATATCCTAGCAGTATTATAAGCGTCGTCCCTTCCACAATGTTGTGTTCCTTCAAATTCCATTCCGATTGTATGCAGCGCCTTTTTAAGCCCAACAAGTTTATCAACATTCAGCCACATACTAAAGAAGTATTTTAGATTGATATGCGTCGGCGGAAATGGATAATCAGCGCAATAGAGATCGGACATTTTCCAGAACATATTTCTATCATAGTCGCCCCACGATACCATTGTATACTTTCTCGAATCGTACTTCTCAGTTAGTGTTCTAATGGCGGTTACGTATCTAACTCCCTTCTCCCTTAGCATTTTAGTAGTTATTCCAGTAAGGTCAGTGCAATAATCTGAAACCGTCGATCTTTCTGGATAAACATATATTGACTCACCATCGCCGATTTCATGTGTTCTAAGATCTACTGGGACTACTCCGATTTCTATGATTTCGCTTCTTTCGCCCTTTGGCGGGAATCCAGCCCAGCATGTGCTCTCTACATCACAGACCAAAACCTTATCAGCTTTTCTTCTCATTGTTATTCCTTTTTGTCCTCAGTTGTTGTTTTATCCACTATATGTTCGCGTTGCCTAACTTCTCGCTTCTGAAACCCACCACAAAACCAAATCCAAAACACTCCAAAAACGAGCGCTGCTACAAGTAAAATATACGACATCGGGTATTCCATGTTGCCTCCTTTCGCTACGATCACAATCATACAGTATTTCAAGGCGTTTGTCAATGGCTTGCTTTTTGGTGTTGATTGGTGTATAATTGTGTTTGTATTGAAAGAGGCGTTATGATTAAAGATAAGTGCGCAACTAGATTGACGTTGGAGGTTGACTATCCAGATGGTACATGTGCTTATAGTGTAGGGATTCCGAACTGGGACCCGAACATGGATCAAATGGTAGACGAGCTAATCAGGCCAGTTCTATTAGCTGCTGGGTGGCATCCTGATAATGTTGACGCTGTATTCGGAGAGAGGTAGGGAGGTTGATTTATGAAGGGGTTACAATATAAATCGAAATGGAGCGGAGAGCCTGTTCCAGAAAAGAATGGATTAGAGGAATGCGAACAAGAGTTTTCTGTGTATTTTTCTACCGCATCAATTAAAGAAGGACTGGCAGAAGTCGGATCTCACATACCAGAGGTTACGAGAGCCCTGTTAAAGTCAAAACACTTTAAGTTGGCGAAAAACGGACTTGAATTATCAATGCATAAGAAACCTCGCGTTCTTGGAGTTTCTGGGCGAGTTCCGATTCAGTCGTTATTGATTAAATCGCCGCGAAAGTCGGATGCGCTAAGGAATATCGTGGCAAGCAAGTGACATTCAAGCGAATACGGGCATTATCGATGCATTTTAGCGAATCAGCGAAACCGGCATCTGTGGAGTGTAGTTCTGCTCTACGTTGCAGCAGTCGCAGTCATTGGATTTACAGTTTCTGTAGAGAAATCGACTTGGATTCGTTGGGCGTGTTGGGATGCCCTATTACGGAGGTTTTATAAAACATGTCGGAACAAAACAAGGAAGAATGGAGACCAATAGACGGATATGATGGAATGTACGAAATATCTACTGAGGGAAGAGTAAGATCGTGGAAAAGCAACACGGTCAAGACTTCTATGGATGATGCTGATGAAATTCGCGCTATGTATAGCACCGGTAATTATACGCAACAACAGATATCTAGTAAATTTGGGATATGTCGGGCACAAGTTTCAAATATAGTTTGCTTTAAAAGCCGAAACAAAATAATCGAGCCAAAGATTTTAAGGCTGTGGGAAAATGCATGTGGGCGATATGTAACAGCAACGTTATATAATAACGGTAAAACTAAAAGCTATCTTGTTCACAGACTAGTCGCAGAAGCATTTATTGGACAAATCCAGATGGTGGAGTTGTTTGCCATAAAGACGATGTTGGGACAAACAATTTGCTGGAAAACTTATATATAGGTACATTCAAGGATAACTCTGATGACATGAGACGAAATGGTGGAGCAATGAATAATGGTCGTCACTTTAAAGCCATGCTAGAAATTGAAGACGTTAAATTTATACGCAAAATGCGTGGTAAGATTTCGCAGAGAAAACTAGGGTGCATGTTTAATATTTGCCAGGGAACTGTTTCGGAGATCCAACTAAGAAAGATATGGAAACATGTTAAGGATAGCACATGACGCATCCAAATAAACAGAAAGGATCAAATTATGAACGCGAAATCGTCAATCAAGCGAAAAGACTTGGTCTAGACGCGGTTCGAGCCTATGCTTCAAACGGTCTTTCGTTAGGCAAGTGCGAAGCTGTTGATTTGATAATTGAGGGCGTAACAATACAGGCGAAACGTCGCAAAAAACTCGCTGCTTATATGATGATTCCAAACGATGTGGATATTGTTGTTATGCGCGGTGACAGAGAAGAGTCGCTTGCGGTTGTTCCATTTGATAAAATTCTGAAACTAATCAAAGAAGGAAATTGGTAGGAGGTAGCTTATGAATAAATTGCCTTATAACTACGCAGAAGTTATAGAACGTGAAGTACTTATTGACACAATCAGAAGCAGGAATGATACAAAGAGAATTGTCTATAGAATAAGCACCGCTGATATAAACCCTGAAGAAGAAATCATGAGAGAGATCTGCAACCATCTGATTAAAAATGAAGACGAAGATACCAATGCGATGTCATTCTTTTTCTGGAGGGAAGATATGCCAATCGGAATGGTAGCGGCGTTGGCAAGTTTCACGTATGCGCCTGGTGGTTCGTGGTGGAACGTTACTGGCAATGAGCCGATGGAACTTGTGCTTGACTTTGATTACTATAATGGCGGTGAACCATGTGTTACTTCAGAATAGCTGTTGTCGGAGGAAGAAAGTTCGATGATTATCGCAGAATGGCGTCTGTTATGAACTCATTTATAGACATCCATAAAGAGAAAGATATTTGTATAGTTTCTGGTGGTGCTAGAGGCGCGGACTCATTAGCAGAGAGGTACGCTAACGAAAACAACATTAAGCTTCAAGTGTTCCCAGCAGATTGGAGTAGATTTGGAAAGGTGGCCGGGTTCATACGCAACCAAGAAATCATAAAGGCAGCCGACAGAGTAATCGCATTCTGGGATGGCAAATCAGCGGGGACCAAGCATGCAATAGATGAGGCTAATAAAAAGGACATCAACGTTCACGTAGTCGGTTTCGGGGGATACACCAAAGAAAAGAAGAAGGACGCCTCACAGCCATCACTATTGTAGCTACTGGACGTCAACCTCTTCCTCGATTAACCCGTTTATGACGAACACTCTGTTCGACCGCTTTCTCATAGGCGAATAGAACTTATCTACACGCAACACTATTTGGTCGTCACTGAGGGCAATATCTCCCTCTTTGGCGGCTTTTATTTTACAGTGCTTGAAGAACTCTTTCTTGTTGCACACTATATATATTTTTTCCTTCGCAGAACCGTTCCCGTTAGGTTCAATTAATCCGTCCTTGATAAGCCCTTTTTTAATGTCTGTGAATGAGGCTGACTGTGCCCCGAGCAACAGTTCAGTATATTTGTGTGTATCTTCCTCGGTTAACGTTCCCCTGCCTTCAAGCGCCTTCAGTATTAGTTCTACCTTTGAGTAATTTACGCCGTCAGGCCATTCAAGCCCCAACATCTTTAGCTGCGAGTAAGCCCTCGCCTCTTCTTCTGATTTATTTGGATCTAGGCCAATACCAGCGACTAGTTGTTGGGGGGATGTCGCACCATCACTAAGATCATAGTGTTCCCATACAAAAGCCAGCACCTCCGCTCTGTGTGCTTCACTAGAGGCCATCGCCGCCAACACACCAAGGCTCTGCTGAAGTAGTTCCTTGTCGTGCTTTATGTAGAACCACAAGTTATCGCGACTTATCATGTTCACTCGCAACCCGTTTTCTTTATCATTGCGATCCCAGTGTTGTATCTGGATCACTTCATCCGTTTTTGATTGATGGCACTTGGAACACAGCGTCATGCCATTCTTTCTATCGTCTTTTGTAGGGTCACCGCCAGAGCCTCTTGGAATAACATGGTCTGCGTGAAGAAACTCAGTATATTCTTCATCCTCGCCGTTAAACCCGCAAAGCACACAACGATATCCATCTAATGCCAGTACGTCTTTTCTAAAGTCAGGATCTCTCTTTGCCATTTCTCCTCCCGTTTCTCTTCAACCTGTAGTCCTCATCACCATCAAGTAATATAATGCAATCTCCGCACATATCAGCAAGCCTAGAAACAACACGAGGGCTATATGCACCCTTCATTTCAGCGAATCCGAGATTGCTTGATACCGCAATTGCCATCTCTTGGCTATACCTATATTCTATTATTTCTTCGGTGAATTCCTTTACATACGGACTTATGTCTCCATCCCTTGCCGTCCCCTCCGACATCAGTTCATCAATGATAAGAAGATCCGCGGCCTTGCACTCCTCGATGCAGAAAGCCGTAGTCCCGTCGCTAAAACCGCGCCTGAGAGCGGCAGAAAGCTCTATGTGCGGCCAGAACACAACCGTATTGCCGGGGTTGGACACCAACACATAATCGTTGTCGTCTAATAACTCTAGCCGCGCTTCCTTATTAAATTCGTACGCGAGTGATACTAACAGGTGTGTCTTCCCTCTCCCAACAGGGCCGGTAAGAACAACGCCATCAGAAGATCCGTCGAGCAGTGATTTGCATGCTGTCAACGCCCTTCGATGCGAATCGGAAAGCACCTCAAAGTTATCAAACGTACACCCAGTAAACCTTTCTCCGATTAAATCCCGATTGATTATCAACGCACCACTGCTCCATAGTCATCTTCTGATTCTTGGCCTCTATACAATCCGCCCTTCTGTCTCTTTCCGCTTGCCGCCCATGCCCTAGCCGCGTTAAGATACCCCTCAAACTTCGTCGGCGCGAATAACGTTATCGGCCTGACAAATCCCCTCATCTTATCATCGCCAAGCCATTCAGCACACTTGTGTTCAACTACAAGGTTAAGATCATATTCTACCCACTCGCGCAACCTCGGCACTATTACATTCCTAGACGCCGGTGAGTGCTTATAGCTAAGGTTGACACCGTGTTTCTTTGCGGTTTCGTTTAAGAAGTCAGTTACCCTGTCCGCTGCTTTATAAAGTGCTTGTAGTCCAGCGTTTTTAGCTTCTTCGTCGGCTAGTTTCTTAGCAACAAAATCTGGTACCGGAAATTCAACTTTATCGAAACACCCATCGCACTTAAACGCATCAATTATATTTAGATACTTTTCACCGGAATCCTCGAACGTTTTAATCAGCTCGCTATTCTCTAGCTCTGCAAGCCACTCGGCTATAATTAAAGGCGTTGTTTCGCCCTTCACATTGCGCTGTTCAAATAGCCTCCCATTAATCTTCTCTGGCGTAGCAAAATAGCTTCCATTCCTATCGCACCGTGCCAAAAGTCTCGTGTAGAGAGTTTCAGCACCGATGCAACAGGCGTTGATCTTTTCGCTATCGTAATACGTTGTTAGAAGCGGATTCCACTTCTTAGCCACTGGTTCCTCCTAAAATGGAACTTCTTCGTTGCCGCCATACGGCGCGTTGCCACTATATACAGGCTTCGCTCGTTCAGAGTCCTCTCGACTATCTAAGAATAGCACGGAGTAGGCTGAAACTTCGACTACCTTCTTGCGCTCTCCCTCTGCGTTCTCAAACGAGTCAATGCGCAATCGGCCTTCAACGTAAACCCTCTTACCCTTAGTCTGGTACTTAGCTACGTTCTCTGCTAAGTTTGCCCAGCATACAACAGGAACATATGTGACTTCTTCCTGCAATTCTCCGCTATGATCCTTATACTTACGATTCACAGCGATTGCAAACGTTGTCTTAACCTTTCCCGATCCGACATCTTTGCGCTCTGGATCTGCTGTTAGTCGCCCAATTCCCATCCATTTGTTAAGCATACTTCCTCCCTAAAACAGTTTTATTTGATTTGTATCCCCTTCTAATGGGGAATGTTTTACCTCTCCGTCTTCAATTACGAAGGACAACTCATCATCTTCACCTACAATCTCTAGCCATACTTGCAGCTCTTTCTCTTCCGCCTCCCTCGCAATGATTTCCATACTATCGTTGTCAAGTAGTGATGCCTGTCTGATTAATACAACTTTTATTTCTGGGTTTCCAGCCACAGACAGGGCTAGGCATACCTTTATTTTTTCTGACTGACTTGCTTGATCTAGCGGAACATCGTTATAAAACAAGGAATTCTCTTCTATAGATAGTCCATCTACAGAAAACTTAGCGTCTTTCATGGCGTTGATTTTGTATTCTTTTATTTCTGCCATTCTAACTTCTGCCTTTTCTATTGCAGTTACGTTGTCGTTTAGTTCAGCAACTAGGCCGACAACGTCTTTGTTCTTGCTTGCCTCGCTATTGTGTTTCTGAACACGCTGTATTTCAGCAAACAACGCTGCATCGTCAACGTCTACAAGACTAGCTACTGTTTCTGCTAATACTTTCCCTGATTCTGTTCGCCTATCTATCTCATCGTTGATTGCTCGAAGTTGTTCTTCCAACTTTGCGGCATCTTCATTCAACGATTTTACCTTAGTTCTCTCAGTTTCAAGCTCGAATCTTAGCTTCGCGTTTGCGGTATTTACTTCTCTCGCATTACTATGCTTTTCTAGAAGTTCGCTATCGTCTATTTGATTAACAGGCGAGTCCACGTTGTATCCTTTAGTCAGAGATTCCAAAGCTTTTGCATCACGCTTGAGATCTCTTCGATTTTCATAAATTGTATCGTACTCTTTGTCTAGTTCGGCAAAGTCAAGGCCGAGGATTCTCTTAATTTCTTCCATTTTTTCGGCTGCTGGAAGATTCAAGAGTTTCAGTGGATCGCACGTATATCTATTAAGCAGTGAGTCCAAAAATTGCTGTGGCCTCTTAATGGCCTCGTCGCTTCCCTTATATTTTACAACTAATTTATGCGGATTTACGTGGCGCGTTACTACAATATCGCCTAAATCTATCTGCCCAGCGCCCTGATCACAGCCATCACGAATAGGCTTTTCAGGAAATGATGTCGGACCTCTCAATACTAATTCAATTCCAGACAGCACCGAACTCTTTCCAGCAGAATTTTTGCCGGAAATCTTTACAACATTCCCAGTTGGAGTTATGCGCACTGCTCTTATTTTTAAGATATCCTGGATTATAAGTTCATTGATTACCATTACTCTCCTCTTCTTCTTTTAGCCAGGACCATGTTATGCCCGTGACCACCGCGCTAATTGACTGACTGGATACGCCAAAACGCTTTGCCATCGACTCTTGCAGTTCTTCACCAGAAAGCCGCCTGATTTCGTGAATATTGCTTTCTGTTAATTTGCTACTAGAGTGTTTCTCCCCTCTATGTTGAGCTAACCCGGTCACAAACGCATGAGTAACGTTTTCAGACGGCGTAACATACTCAAGATTGTCTAGCCTGTTATTTGTTTTGTCACCATCCATATGATTTCTCTCCATGCCATCCGGGCACGGACCTATGAATGCGTTGGTTACTAGTACATGCGCCTTGACACTATGTTCTTTCCCGTTCTTACATAATTTAACTTGCGAGTATCCGTTACTATTTATAGATGGCTTTAGAATTCTACCAATATATGTTCCTCTCGCAGCCTTAACGCGTTTTACCCGTCCAAAATCACTAATCTCATACCAGTCTTCGTATTCGTCAATCTGTTCCCATCGTTCTCCTTCGATTTCCCTATCGTACTTCTCTTTCATTCTCGACCTCCTACGGCGAGCTTATTTGTTGACGACCGGGCAACCCGTAGGATAGGCAATACGCCTGATGCCCTTGCCGCCAACATCTATATTATACACTATATCGCACATTTTGTCAAGCAAGAAAAGTTCATTTCTCACCTAACTCCTTGCAAACTTTGTCCAACTTGTCGCAGAACACATTGAGTTCATTCTCTAAACGAGCCAAGAATTCTTCATCTCGCTCAACACGAACAACAAATAGCGGAAGACCGGGATAGTATGTCACGAAATCACACCAGTCTCGCTCGGCAACTAACATCTGTCCTTGCGTCTGTTGGAAGTAAATAGACGGAAGTTTCCCGCCGCGAAGATATCCAACTGCGGTTTTCGCCAAAGGATTTTTTAGCTCGACTAGTCCATCCTCTCCAACAAAACCGTCAGGGGAGGCCCCATATCTGCCGCAATCGCTTAGACAAAACCCAACCTCCTCAACCGTGACCTCATATGTCATGGCGTAGACTCCGCGAGACAGATCCTCTCTATTAATGCCCGTCTGCATTGCAACGGATGTGTGTGTTTCTTCGCGCACCCCAGTTATCCTCTCAGCGGCCAGTCTATTTAGATAGTCCTTCTGAGACTTTGATGGCTTGCCACTCCCGTCAACGATTTTCCCAAAGTTAGACGCGCTGGGGATTCCCAAACGCGCCTTATACCACTCGTCTGTCCGTTGTTCGCAGTCAATTATCCTCATTGCTACTTTCCGTCTGCTTCGTCTTTAAGCCGCTTATGATATACTGAGAACGTCTGATATACAGAAACAGCCCCCTTTTCGCCGCAATCACGCTTTACGTCTGTGCTGTTCTCTCCCCACCAATCAGGATATGTGCCAGGATTTTCAATGCTTGCTTTCTCACATTTATCAAGATAGTAAGCAATGGCAGCGACCTCTAGATCGTCAACACCAGCATCGTCTGTAGCAACATCTGCTTCAGGATCATCGTTCCAGCTTATCAGAAATGCCTTAGCAAGACAATACTTAACACCGGCGGTATTTGCCTTCATTGAGGCTTTGTCCCCTGAATCAATCCCCTCCCCAAGAGCGGATACAGAAATTGTATCAGTTCCATCGGTGAATACCAGCGTGTGCTTTGCGGTTACAAGGTGTTTTTGCTTAGGCCCAACGATCTCGGACGATACAAGTTCAACATCTCCTCCAACAGCAATGCCTCGTTCCGACAATTCCTTGCGTACCTTATCAAACACCGCCTGCGCACTTGCATAGGTATAGTTTTGGAAGTCGTTTGTAGCATCTTTTTGCACATACCCAACTTCCTTCATTACTTCTGCCATATGTTCTACTAGTGTTTTATCCATCGTATCTCCCCTTTGCGATGCTAGTTGTTTTGTACCGTCATTAAAGATGATCCGTGCGGCAGGCAATGTCTACGCTGCCGCACGATATTGTGTCTAGATTAGTTCAGTGAAAAACCAATCGTCGGGGTAACAATGAACTTACCGATATCGGAACCAGTAAGCTTGTACTCAAATAATCCGTTGAGCCAAACCCTAGCCGCCCCGAAAAAATATGAAATGCCAAGAGTAGTGTCAAGTGCTCTCAACTTGAGCGTCTCCACAGTGTTTGTCGCCTTAAAACGCAGCGTTTCGTCGAACGAGAAATCAAGACCCATGCTAATATCTTCTCCGGGGTCTGTAACATCGATAGTCCACGCCCGTCCAAGATCAAGCCCAAGATTGATTTCAGTCGCAGTCGTCAACGACAGCAAGTTCTCGTCATACAAAGACACGTCTGCGCCAAACGACCAATTAGTGACGCCAATACTATCTAGAACCTCAACACCGACAGTAAACTCTGGTGCAAGATCCCAGCCTTCGTTCTCAATAGACATATACTGATTTACGCCAGAGGCGAAAGCGCCTACCGACAACATTCCGACAATCAACATAATAATCAGTTTCTTAATCATATAATACCTCCGTTTAATTTACTACTTCCTCATCTTCGAGTAATTCAGATACAAACTCTGCCAGCTTTACAATAGCCTTTGTAAGCGCTTCCTGTGCGTCTGGCCCCAATTTCGCGTAGAGACTCCGCAAATAAGGGCGAACCCTATCAGCGATCTCGGCAGAATTCGCCTTTTCCAGGATCTTTACTAAGATCCGCCAAATAGCCGTGCGAAGAACCCAAACGAGCAGTCCCGCTCCAATTCCCTTCAGCCACTCAAAAAATCCCTGTCCCTTCTTTTCCTCCATCGCATACCTCCATTACTGATTGATATTATACCATAAATCTGCCAGTAAGTCAAGCTCTTTTACGGCACCTGTTATTCCACGATCTCTACAATCAATACCTCTTGGGCAATTGAAGCGCTATTGCCACCACTATCAAACACGGTCAATTTGACTATATATGGGACTACGTACCTAGAAATTCCAGTATCTGCGTAGTTAGGCCGTGCATACTCATACTCCACTTCGCGCATCACAGAATATAAATTGCCCCTATCAAGGTATGTCCAATCTCCAGATATAACTGGGCTTCCGTCGCCAAAATCCCATTCAGCGGATACTATTTCCCCTGGTTCAGTGTCTTGTGACAATGTTGCATCAAAACTGACAGTTCGCGAATCGGTTTGAATGCCGAATCCGAACCTTGCTATTGGGGCAATGTCCATTACGTCTACTGTTATGTCCCTAGTAGTTTCACCTTCCACACCATCATTGTCTGCGACAGTCAACGATACCGCATATGTTCCAGCACTATCGTACGTGTGAGTATCAGTTTCTTCATCACCAAACTCGCCGTCTTCAAAATCCCATTCCCATGAAACAATATCGCCATCAATATCTTCTGAATTGCTGCCGTCAAAACTAACCGTCAAGCCCGCAATCACAGCATCAAAGCTAGCGACGGGCGCTACGTTATCTGTTGGTCCGTCTGAAAATATACAGGACGTTAGTCCAATGCACAGGACCACCAATACTCCCGCTAGCAATCCAATCTTAAGCTTTTCCATAGTTTCCTCCTTAACGAATAACCTATTATACACTAATTGCGCACGCTTGTCAAGTCTTTTTGGTTTTGGTTATTATCATCCGTCGGCAAGCTTATCAACAAAGTATTTCAGATTGTTCCTCAGCCTCTCATTGTTTGGTTCCATTTTCAGGGCCTTCTCGGCGGAAATTTTCCCTGCTTCGTACATCCCGAGTTTCCAGAAAGCTCTTGCCATTAAATCGAACGGTGCTTGACCGTCATAAACCATTGATTTATACCCACTCTGAGATTCTGATGGTATTGCAAACATCGTAGATAATAGTCCAACAGCAATATTATATTGCCCTTTCTTATAATAGGCGTTCGCCAGAATATACCACCATTTTCTGTTCATAGGATTCTCTAAACATGCGTTGTATAGCCACCGCATCCCGTCCTTTTCCAATCCCAAATCTGAATAGCATTTGTATAGATCCATACATGCGTTTGGCCTTTCCCAATGCTCTGTTACTTTTGTCATTTCAAGAAACTCTTCTAGCATTTTTATGGCGTTGTTATAGTCTTTCATATACATATATTGCCTTCCAAGATAGTATTTCGGCCTTCCTCCATCTGGATAGTCTTTAACGTCCAATA
>Ga0307928_10003566_pt1 | contig 11873 bp, 15 predicted proteins | sample AceLakmetagen232_FD_201815 | JGI IMG/M metagenome (GOLD analysis project Ga0307928, IMG submission 201815) | Saline water microbial communities from Ace Lake, Antarctica - #232 | ecosystem: Environmental > Aquatic > Non-marine Saline and Alkaline > Saline | place: Antarctica: Ace Lake...
TGGCTACAAGAGTGCCAGAAGATATTAAGGATAAGCTAAGAAAAGGCCAGATTTCTTATAAAAAAGCTATGGAAATAGCATACAACAGGAAGAGAGTAAGAGAGAGTAATATAGGCCTTCTAATGCTAGAAGAAATAAGAATTATAATGAGGGGTTTGTAAATGCAACAAGAGATTATAAAGGAAATTAACTTAATGCTTAAAAAAGAAAGAATGACTAAAAAAAGCATTTATGAAAACCTTTTAGCCAAGAATGTAGTTAAGCCTAATTCTGAAAAATTAGTTTATGAAATATTAAATTATGGTTTTGACAAAGGATTAATTAACCAAAAGAACATAATTAAATTTAACAAGAGAAAAGGGAAGCTTCCAAGCATATTTACAAGAGAGCAATTAATAAAGGTATTTGACACAATAGACAGGCCTAAACTAGCAATAGCTTGTTTGCTAGGCTTCTTCTGTGGGCTAAGAATAATGGAAGTTTGCAGGTTAAAGATAGAAAACATAGACTTAATAAACAAAAAAATAAAGGTTGTAGATAGCAAGAATACAAACCGTTCTTTAAGTGGATATGGTAAAGACCGTTACGTGCCTATACCAGAGATAATTATTTCTCCAATAGAAAAGTGGCTAGAGATTATTCAAGGGGGGGACTATCTTTTGGTTGGTATGCAAAGCCCAGATAAATATATCAGGCCTAAAACATTACAAGAGCAGTTAAGATTTGTATTAAAAGATTGTGGTTTAGATCAGATAGAGCAAACAAAAGAGTTTAAGGCTAAAAATCACGGACAAAGAAAAATTATGCGACATACAACCTATAAATACAGGTTTCATATTTTTAGGCACAGCTATGCCACATACCTTTTAGACAAAGGTATTCCTTTGCAGGAAATACAAAAACTTCTAGGCCACGAACAAATAGACACCACATTAATTTATACTAAAATATCAAACACAAAACTAGCTCAAAATGTAAATATAGCTTTTAATACTTCTATGAAATTATTTAATGGAAACAATAATTTAGAGACTAAAAGGGAAACTAAAAACAATTATGACAACTCCTTAAATGCTCTGGATATTCTAAAAAGAAGGTTTGCCTTAGGGGAAATAGACCTTTTGAGTTACAAGAGAATAAAGGAAGAATTAGAATTAGAGCCAAAAAGTAGTATTAAAGTTTCTAAAGTTTAGAAAAGACTAATTCTTAAAATAGTGTAAGTATAGCCTACAGTATAGAAAAGTATTTATATAAGTTATGATATACTGTAAGTATGACTTACAATAAGGACTTCAAAGGCAAAAGTTTGATAAAAATTTTTGAATATCTGAAAAATAAAGATTTAGTTTCTTTAAGTCAGATTGCTAAGGATTGTGGTTTAAACTTCTATACGGTTAGGAGTGCAATTGATTGCTTAGCAGGGTTAAACAAGGTTGAAATTCTAACAGCTGGTAAAGGCAAAGTTAAGTTAATTAGGTTAAAAGAAGGGGGTAAAAATGGTAATAGTTAATCATTCTGGAAGAGAAATAAGCGAAACTACGACAAGCGATATAAGAATACGGATAAGCCCACACCAAAAAACAATTTTAAAAGAAATGGCCGAAAACTCTGGCTTTAAAACAATTTCTGGTTATGTAAGGAGTAAAATCTTTGACGGAGATTTAGCTCTTCATAGCAAAATAAACAAAATAATCTTACTTCTCCAGAAGAGAGAAGCAGGGGAGATAAAAGAAAAATGAGTAAAGAAGATATCAACATAGTAGAGCGAATTTTAGCCAACGCAAAAAAACTAAAAATTTGTGGAAGGTATCAAATGGCCTTAAACAGAGTTTTAGAAAGTTTGAAAGCAGGAAGCTCAAGAGTAGCAATAAAAGAACAAGAGGATTTTTGCGAAGAAAGAGCTACTAATCAAAAAAAGAAAAAATAAAACTAAAACAAAAAAGAGGTGTGAAAATGTATTATAACCAAGAAAAACAAAAAACAAAAGTAATTGAAAAATTGTTTTTTGAATGTTGTAAAGAAGAAAGTAAGTTTTTAGGAGTTGATAGTTGAAAAAATGAGAATTGAATTAAGTAAAGAATATGTTATAACTAGCGACACAAACCAATATACTCTTAACCAACAGTATGAAAATGGTAGGTTGTTATCTTTAGGTTTTTTTCCTTCCTTAGAGCAATTACTAAGGTATTATATTGAATACCGTTGCAGGACAGAAAAAGACATTAGGACAATACAGGGACTTCTTGACTATCAAAACAGCTTACTAACAGCTTTAAACAGAGGCTTACAGCCTTTGAAATTTGAGGTAATAAAGAAGGGGTAATTAATTATTGAGGTGTTTAGATTGGAAGATAAAAGCGAAAGACAAAAAGAACAAACAATATTTATAAGTTATCTGGACGATAACGATATAAAAATTTCTACTTATGTTACACTTATTGAGGAGACGGACAGCAGAGTTATTTTTAGGACACACCAGAACATTATAACTTTGCCTATTTCTAGAGTTTTGAAAATTAAGAAAAACTTACAAGAAGGGGGTAGTTATGACAGAAATTAAAAACTTTATAGCCTATACAATAGACCACGAGCCATTAAAAGATATTTTTAAGTTTATAGAAGACAATAAAGGTATAGCCTTTAATGGAAAAATACCACACAAAATATTACATATAACAGCACGGCAACCAAAAATAACAACAGAAGAAACAGCTTTACAAGAATTAAAAATACTCAAAGAAACAATACTAAAAGAGAAATTAAAAAAGCCAGATAATTTTACAATAGAGAATATTATAACTTATCCTAACTCAACAAAGATAATTCTAACAGGAAAACTTAACGGCAATATAAAAATTAAAAACCCACATATTGCGATAGCAGAATTTAAAGATAACAAGACGGCATACTCTTTTTTACAAAACAACAAAACAGAATTTGAGAAACTAAAAGGGCTTGAATTAAAGGTATTGGACTTAGAGGTTATAGAGAAAGGCAAGGGTATTCTATACCAAGACATAAACATAGAAGACGTTAAAAAAACCTATGATTTGGTTAGCAATTATGAGGAAATTGAAATAAGGGTTATTGAGCCTAAGAAAGACAGCAAGAACATAAATAGGTTTTTTGTTAAAACAAGAGAGGAGTTTATACATATTGCTAAAACATATTCTAACAAACCAATTAGAGATATAAGGTATAATATATATTTTGGAGTAAATGAAAGAGAAATAAATAAAGGCTCTGAAAAGAATGTATTAAGGGCTTTAATATTGCCTATTGATTTAGACTACAAAAGACCTTCATTAACAAGCACAACCGACAAACAATTAGAAGAAACTAAACAAATAGCCGAACAATTACAAAAAGATTTTTTTGTTAAAAAAGGTTTTCTAAAGCCTAGTATGGCTATGAGTGGCAACGGTGTAGGCCTATACCTAAAGATAAAACCACAGGAGTTTAAGAGCTATGAAGAGCTATTAGCTTTCAAGGAAAAATGGACGGCCTTTACAAAAGAAATAAGAATGTTTGTTGGAAAACTAACCAAAAACATAAACGTTGATAGCATACAAGACCTTAGCAGAATTTTTAAAATAGTAGGCACAAAATCAGTTAAGGGAGATAAGCACAGGCTCACTTATTGGATTAACTACAACAACACAGAGGACGAGAAACTAACAGATTACATTTTAAAAACAAAACCAGAAGGAACATTAAAGACAGTTGAAACAAAATTAAAAACAATATCACTAACCGACGAGAAAATAAAGAAAATAATTAATTCAAATATTGGAATAAAAAAGATAATTGAAGGTAACATAGAGGGCTATAAATCAAGGAATGAAGCAGAACTAGGCCTAACTGTTAAGCTAATGAATAAGGGCATATTAGCCTATGAAGAGATTGACAAGGTATTACAAAGTAGCAAGATTGGGAAATGGCAAGAGAGAACAGAAGGCAATTATAAAAGGAAGTTATATAACAAAGCATTAAGCTTTTACAATGAGAACAAAGACCACTTAACCACAGGAATAGACAACAGAGAAGAGAAAGCTTTTTGTGGGGTAAAATATTTTAATAATTCAACAACAGTTTTTTTAGGAACAAAAGCAGAGATATACAACCACAAAAAAAGGATTGAAAAAAATAAAGGTGTTTATTGGACGACAGAATATTCTTTATATGAGGGAAGCATAGGGGAAGGTAACACTCCTATTTTTATTAAAACAAAATATAAAATTGATTTTGGAGATAATAATTTATTTCTTAGACCATTAGATAAGAAAGAAATAGAAACTATGCTATGGTATATGAAAAGTAAATTTTTATGTTATACTTTATGCAAAAAATTATTTGTTAAGATAACAAAAGGCAAGGGGGACGACAGAGAAGCAAGAGAGAAAGAAGAGATTATTAACGATATTCTCAAGCTAGATTATACCTTTTTTGAGCCTATGCTTCCAATAGACAAAGAGAACATAAAGCTAATAGAAAATCCTTTAACTACAATTTTAGAAATATTAAGAAGTGGTTTAACAAAATCAAAAGCCTTAGATTATATTTATTCTTCCGATATTCCAGAGGTTAATCCTTATTTGATAGAGCCTAAATATTATATGAGATTTGCAGGGCATAAAATAATTGTAACAAACCAAAAGGTAGGCAAGAGCTTTAATTCTTTGTTTGTTGCAGGAGAGCCTTCATTAGAAAGGCCTTCTATGGCAGGATTGTTAGGATTTGCAGATAGCCAAAAAAGAAGTTATGGAAAATTGCATAACCGAACAAAGCATACTTATGTTGAGGAAGTGCAAGAAGAAGGAGAACAGGAGATTTTTGGGAAGTTACATACTTATATGGAAATAGGAGAAACAACCATAGCCAGAGGATTAGGCATAAACATTAAGGGATATTCTGGGATAACATTTGAAGGCAACCCAAAAACTAAAGAAGATATAGAAGACAAAGGATTAGAACAATATTTAATGATTAAGCAGTTTAGGGACTTTTTAACAATTCTCTCTAGGAATACTAGGCCATTCTCAAGCAGAATAGGACTAATCCTTTTTGATAGCAATATGAAAAAAGTTACAGGGACACCAAAAGATAATATTGTATTTGACAAGGGACAGAAAATAATTAGAACAATAGCAGAAGGTTTTAGGGACGAATTTACTAAATTGTTTTTTAATAATGAAATATTTGAATGGCTTAACAAAGAGTTTGACGAGGAATATATTAAGACCATTACAAACATAGCTAATGATTGTGGGGATAATGTAGTAAGCGATTATTTACTAGGACAGATAGACAGTTACAGGCATACAAGAGGCACAGCTTTAAATTTAGCTTGGCTAGACAAGGGACTAAAAAGTCTTTGGGATAATGGAAAAGTAAATATAGAAGAATTGCTAGAAAGTGCAGAAGACCACTTACAACAGATAAAACAGATAAACATAAAGAGCTATACAAATATTGTAAATTTATTAGACAGCGAAACTTACGAGAAGATATTAAAATACAACATAACAAACATAAGACCAGAATACGTTAAGCTAAGTGTATATACTCTTTTTGAATGGATTTTAGATAACCCAGAAAATAGCGATAAGATAATTCCATTAACAGAAATACAGGGATATTATAACAATGTAAAGGATTACTTAGAAATTGGCCTTAACCATAAATACCGTTCTTTTGCAACAATAAAAAAATATTTTAAGAAATTTAGAGGCTCACACTTAGAAACTTTTGGCTTAGATTATGATAGCCAAAAAGAATGTTTTATTATTCTCAATACAAATAAAACAATAAAATACTCTGAATTATACAAGGTTACAAAGGTTACAAAGGACACAGAAACAAAACATAAGGAAGAAAGTAGTAAGGACACAAAGGTTACAAAGGTTACAGTAGAAGAATATAATAAAAATAATAAGGTTGAAAAGGTTGATAAGGTTGAAGAAGAGCTTGTAGCAAACCTAGTTACTCTTGAAGACTTAGCAGATTACATTAAGCAGAACGACAAAGGGCAAGGAGTTTCTAAACAGCAGATAGCTAATTATTCTGATAACCCAGATATTGAAGTCTTAATGGATAAGGCCTTAGAGCAAGGCCTAGCCTTTGAGAATAAAGGGGGATATTTGAAGTTGTTATAGTGTGAGGTTTGTAATGCAAATAATATTCAACAATAAATTATTAGGGGGTTTAAAATGGAAAAAGAAAAGAAAGTAAAAGTTAATTGGGAAACATATCCAGAAGAAACAAGAATGGAAAAAGTTTTGGAAATAAACTTAGATATAGGTTTTATGCCAAATATATCAGATAAGATATTAGAAGCAATACGAAAAGTTTGTATTGAAAATGGTATAGAGGAATACGACCAAGAACAAGGACAACTATGTTATAGTGCAAAATTTGGGGCAAGGATAAGTAAAAAGGTAAGGATAGCCACAGAACAAGAAGAAAGACAATTAATAAAAAATATGGAAGAGTTAAAAAGGAAATAGAAGAATGGAATTAGAATTAGATTACAGAGGAGATAAATATTCCTGTGATTGTGATAGTGTTAGATTAAAGCACGGTGGTTGGTTTAGAACAAAGCAGAAGTTAGACCGTTGTCCTTATTGTAATAAGCCATTAAAGAAAGGAGAATAAAGGAAACCACTAGAAAGTTTTTGATAGGAGTGTGGCTTCTGTCTTAATGTTTTCCTTTCTAGTGGCCTTAATTTGCAGTTACAAGAGTTACAACAGTTACAATAAGGATAAACAAACTATGAAATAACCTTTTTGTTAGGTATTTTAGTTATATAGGATATTTGGGAAACATACATATTACTACTTAACAAAATCAAAGGATAGTATAAACATTTGAGTTGTATTGTTTGTATAAACAATATAGCTAAGGAGTTGGCCTTTAATGGCTCTTAACGGCATACAATATATTACTATGTGGTTATAGGACAAATGTAACCTAATCACTTAGCAAATGTCTTACACAAGCATAGAAACAAGAGGAGAAGAAAGCAAGAAGTGGGACACGGACAACGGACAATATAGTATATATAAGGGGTAAATCATATATGGAAACACATAAGGCCAATGTCTTAATGGTTAAGGCATAAGCGACATAATGGGTATGATTTATACTACTATCAGAAAATATACTAACAAATAGCTTTACACCTAAGCTATTGAGATTCAATACCTTTACAATGGATTACACCCTTTGGGAAAGACATTAACTTAACTTATAGGGGTGTTTGCTAAGGAATTGGAATGTAGGGTATTGTAGGGGTTTGTAGGTATATTTAGAAAGCTTTAACTTAATTTATAGGGGTATCAAATCATATAATCCCTATGCTTAGATATTGGGCTTTTAAGGGTTTTAAGGGATAAAAAATTACTAATATATGAAAATATCATTATTAAATCAACATAACAATTCAAAATGAAACTAACTAAAGAAAGCATTAAGCTAATAGAACAGCTAAGAACAATACTAAACTTTGCAGTTATACCTTTGTTGTTGGTTGTTGTTCTGGTTGTGTTGGCATACAAAATATTTAAAGAGGTTGTATAATGGAAATGAATTTAGTAGTTGTGATTTTTGTAATACTTTTATTTTGTGTAATACTAGGTTTTGTTTTAGGTGTTGGTTGGGGTTGGCTTAAAATAAAGAAGACTTTTTTTGACAAACCAAAATTAAACTTTCCGAAGATTAAGCATAAGAAATTTTTAAAAGAGGTATTAAAATATCTTCCTGCTTTGAGTGGAGAAGAGAAAGAGATTGTAATACAGCAGATATTTGGAAGACCTATTAGAGTTTTAAAAGGTGTTGATAAGGACGGCACGAGTTGGATTGAATTGGTAAGTTATTTTACAATAGACGACGACCAAGCATTTCATTATGACGAGAGCAAGAAACTAAAAGAAATGACAGGATAGTTATAAATTTGGTATAAGTTGTATAATGTAAAGTGTCTAACATATCTTATTATAGGTTTATCAATCGGCAAAAACATAATACACAACAACCAATTAATGCTTATAATAGGTTTTTGAAAGGAAAGTAAATAGTAAGCAACTAACTTAAACATATATAATGGTTTGAAGCAATTAAAAAATGTTTATGTTTTGTATATATATATATATGGATAAGGCTTTACTTAAACTAAATAACATTAAGGAAAGTAATAAATCTATATACAAAACGAAAAAAATACTACTACCATATAAGCCACATAGTATAAATTAACTTATAAAGCCGTGAGAAAATAAAACTTATGGGCTTTCTGGAACTCTAAAATATATGGAATTTAGCGATAGCCCATAAGTAAAAAAGATTTGTTAGTTATTTCCAAAAGTAATGTTATGTATTAAATTTAATAAAGCTTACTGTAAAAAAACAATGATATTTCCGAGAAGCTTAAAACATTTCTGAAAGGGTTAATAACCTACAAATACTTAGCCTACGATATTCCTATAAGGTATTTATATCATTTTGTTATACATTCTGTTATGGATTTGTTAAGGTTTAGAATAAGCCTTATTGCAGGGGTGTAAGAAATGCCAAAATTACAATTAAGCAAAGATAGATATTTTTTGACAATACCAAAAGATATGGTAAATAACAAAGGTTGGAAGAAAGGCCAGAGCCTTTTTTTTGTGTTTAATGAAAGAGGAAACATAGAAATAACCGACACTCTAAAAAAATGAGAGCCTGTTTATATTGTAGGATAAGCACAGGAGAGCAAAGTAATTTTAGTCTTGAGGCACAAGAGCAGGAACTAAGAAAGTATTGTAATGAAAACAAGCTAGACATATACAAGGTGTTACAAGACAAGCTTTCAGGCCTTAAATTTGAAGAAAGAGAAGGGTTGCAGAGAGCCTTAGACTTTGGAGAGAAAGGTATTTACGACGTTCTTTTAGTTACTGAAATGGATAGGTTAGCCAGAGACACTAATATTATAGGATATATCAAGCTTACATTACAATTAAAAGGCATTAAGATAATAGCCATTAACGAGCCAGAAGCAAAGACAGAATACGACGAATTAATATCTGGTGTTATTGGTTTGTTTGGTAGCTTTGAGGCAAAGAGAAGAAAGAGACGTTGTTTAAGGGGAATAAAGAAAGCAAGGGAAGAAGGCAAGGTATTAAACAGAGTGCCAAGAGGTTATAAGTTTGTTAATGCAGGAACAAAACAAAGCAAGGTTATAATAAACGAGCCAGAGGCTAAATTAATAAAAGATATATTCAACCAGAGGATAAAAGGCATTAGTATGTATAAAATCTCTCATTCAACAAGCTTAAACAAGGCCACTATTAGATATGTTTTAAAAAACAGGTTTTATTTTGATAAAAACCACAAAGGAACACACGAGCCGATAATAAGCAAAGAAGTTTTTGACAAGGCTAACAGAAAGAATTAAATATAACTGTTAGTTAAGCTTACATAAAAAGAGAAGTGGGGAATATGGGCAATAAGATTAAAGAGAAAGGAAAGGCAAATAAAGGGTTAGTAAAAACTTTTGTTAAAACCTACAAACAATTAAAAGAATTAATGTATTTAGAGCATAATTTAGTTTATTCTGAAATTATTTTAAAGGTTAATACACAAAAAGTATTCTTGTTTAAATTCCAAAAGAAATTCAAAAAAAGCAGAATTGCTTTATTGGAACAAGTAGAAAACCTAATTGCTTTTGGTATATTAAAAGAAGAAGTAAAAGGTAGGAAAAGATTATTTTATATTGATTGGGGAAAAATAAATGAAATGTTTGTTTGTTTTCTTTTAGACAAGATAGTAAATTTTGAGGATTATTTAGAAAAGGATTATAAAAACTCCTTTTTTGATAAGGAAGGGGGACGACTATTAATAAAAAAATGTAAGTATAACGAGCTAAAAAATGAAAAAAGGCAAAAAGAAATAATTAATAATCCTTATTTAACAGATTTTTTCAAGACAATATTTAAAAGTTTGGACGAGCAAAAACATTATATTACTTTGCATAGTCTATTTGAATACATAATTAGAAGGGTTGAAATTGACGAAAACAATAAAATCCTTTTTTCTTGTTTAGACACTTTTAACAAATATGATTTAATTAAAGGTATTCCAACAAAAGATATAAGCGAAAAAGAAAAGTATGATTTTTTTGTGTTTTTGCCTTTGGTGTTTAATGATATTAACAAAGATTGGAAAATAGAAACAGCTTTTTGGCAACCAACAGAAAGCGAGTTTAAAAAGTTTAAACCGAGCGAAAAAGAATTAAAAGAGTTTAAACTATCAAGAAAAGAGAACAAATAACTCCTAACCAGAATAAACAAAGTAAATTTATTCAATAATTTTTAAAAAAACCAATATTTTAGTTAAAATATGCTAAAAATGGATTTGAAAAGGTTACACTTTTCAAAAAAATTATATATAAGGTGTAACCTTTGTGTCCTTGTGACCTTAGGTTTCCAGAGACAAAAAAAAGGAAAATAACCTTAAAAAAAAGTATAAAAAAAATACCTGTTAGGCATTAGGCAATATTGCCAAGAATACATATATAAAAATATGTATTATGTAAGGAGAAGGCTTATTTCAATAGAATTTTAGCGAATTAGCTTTAAGTTGTATGCTTGGTATGTTACAGGCATATAACACAGCAAGAAATAAGACTTCTTACAATAGTGTAGGTTAAGCCTACAATAAGCCTATAATATATTTAAGAAAATGAAACTATCTAGCTTAGGTATGACACATAAGATAAGAGAAAACGGCCATAAAAGAAGTATTTTTGATAAGACAAAAGAGATTAAAGAACAGCTTAATCAGATTTTGCCAGAAATACAAGGCAGTAGGTTAATTTCTATGCTAGGCCATTGTAGAAGGCATTACGAAGGCAATTTATATTACGGAAGGAGAGCAAAGGATAAAAAAGAAAAGAAAGATAAGAAGCCATTAAACTTAACAGAAATGGAGAAAGTGCTTTATGATTTCTTGATAAGGAATAAGCTTAATCCTTCTACAACGTATAGGTGGTTTTTGGCTACAAGAGTGCCAGAAGATATTAAGGATAAGCTAAGAAAAGGCCAGATTTCTTATAAAAAAGCTATGGAAATAGCATACAACAGGAAGAGAGTAAGAGAGAGTAATATAGGCCTTCTAATGCTGGAAGAAATAAGAATTATAATAAGGGGTTTGTAAATGCAACAAGAGATTATAAAGGAAATTAACTTAATGCTTGAAAAAGAAAGAATGACTAAAAAAAGCATTTATGAAAACCTTTTAGCCAAGAATGTAGTTAAGCCTAATTCTGAAAAGTTAGTTTATGAAATATTAAATTATGGTTTTGACAAAGGACTAATTAACCAGAAAAATATAATTAAATTTAGCAAGAGAAAAGGGAAGCTTCCAAGCGTATTTACAAGAGAGCAATTAATAAAAGTATTTGACACAATAGACAGGCCTAAACTAGCAATAGCTTGTTTGCTAGGCTTCTTCTGTGGGTTAAGGATAATGGAAGTTTGCAGGTTAAAGATAGAAAACATAGACTTAATAAACAAAAAAATAAAAGTTGTAGATAGCAAGAATACAAACCGTTCTTTAAGTGGCTATGGTAAAGACCGTTACGTGCCTATTCCAGAGATAATTATTTCTCCAATAGAGAAGTGGCTAGAGATTACTCAAGGGGGTAAATGGCTTTTGGCTAGTATGCAAAGCCCAGATAATTATATTAGGCCTAAAACATTACAAGAGCAATTAAGATATGTATTAAAAGATTGTGGATTAAACGAGATAGAGCAAGTAAAAAATTTTAGAGCTATAAACCACCATAAAAAAAAGGATATGAGGCATACAACCTATAAATATAGGTTTCACACACTTC
>Ga0307928_10003568_pt1 | contig 11871 bp, 10 predicted proteins | sample AceLakmetagen232_FD_201815 | JGI IMG/M metagenome (GOLD analysis project Ga0307928, IMG submission 201815) | Saline water microbial communities from Ace Lake, Antarctica - #232 | ecosystem: Environmental > Aquatic > Non-marine Saline and Alkaline > Saline | place: Antarctica: Ace Lake...
TTTTAAATAAGAAAAACCGCCATAGACTCCGGCTTTGTCTTCTAATCTGCTTTTAACAATTAATGGTGGCTTTAAAACCAATAAGTTTTGTTTAACAAAGAGTCTCAAAGGATCAAATAGCATTTTTTCCCTTTTACAAAAGCCTCCACCAATAATAACAATATGAGGAGACCAAAAAACAATGGTGTTTATTACTCCTTGAGAAAGATTTTTAGCAAATTCTTGCCAAATTTTAATATTATTGCAGTTTTCAGGCTTAATTTTATATCTTTGGTAAAAACTTTTCTTTGAAACATATGATTCAAGACAACCTTTTTGCCCACAACTTATTAAATAATTACCACCTAATTTAACAATTTGATGCCCTGGTTCAAATCCCTGAGCCGATTGATCAATTTGTTTGTTAACAATTCTTACTCCTCCCACTCCAGTGCCAATTGCTAAATAAGCAATAATTTCATATTTTTTTCCAGCCCCAAAAACAGCTTCGCCAAGACCGGCCAAAGCAGTGTCATTTTGAATAAAAATAGGGCATTTAAATTTTTTAGATAAAATATCAAAAATTGGTTTATTTATCCATTTTTTAAGATGAGGGGATTTAATTAATTTATGTTTTTTCTTGTCAATGATTCCAGGAAGGCCAATGGCAAGTCCTTTAATTTGGCTTTGTAGAGCCATTTCTTCAATAATTTTAATTATTTTTTTTATTCCTAAATTAAAATCTTTTTGAGTTGAAAAAATTCGATATTCTTTAATATCTTTAAGATTTTTTGAAGACCCTATTCGGGTATTTGTTCCCCCGACTTCAATTGAGATAAACATATTTTTAATTATTTCATTAATTAATGGACTTAGGCAGAATCGAACTGCCGTTTTCGCAATGCGAATGCGATGTACTGCCACTGTACTATAAGCCCTTTAATTTATTATTTATAAATTTATTCTATAAATAACTAATCCAAATATTTTTAATAAATACTCCCGACTGGAATCGAACCAGCATTTTCTCGTTAGGACCGAGGTGTTCTATCCGTTGAACTACGGGAGCGCGTATCTTTTATTTTTCTATAATCAAATTACTTAAGTTAACAAGAAAATCAGTCTTAAGATTAATAAAATACAGAATAATGATAAGGACAAGGACAACTAAAGCAATAGTGATTGTATTTTTCAAGTCTTTTTTTAAATGAAATGATTTTTCCTCTATTTCTTTTTCCATAATTAAATTACTTTATTATTTATACGACAAGAATTAAATTATCCTTCTTTATTTTAGCCAGAGAATCACTTTTGTCAACTTTTTTATTTGACTAATGAGCCTGTTTTGTTATAATTAAATTACATTATTATTTATACATAATATTTAATTTCAAGGTTCTGCGAACGCAGTGAGCAGGTTCTTATAATTAAATTGTTCTTTAATTTCAAGGTTCTGCGAACGCAGTGAGCAGGTTCTTATAGTTAAACTACTTTAACTTCAAGGGACCATAAATAAAGTGAGCCGGTTTTTGTAATTTAATATTAATAATAAAATAATAAATCATTAATTAATTTACTATGTTAGGTAGAGACTTAAAACTAAAACCTGAAGACGCAGAAACAATAATTGGTACGGGAGTTAAGGTTGAGGGAACCTTTACTGCTTTTGGTGACGTTATTGTTAAGGGTCAATTAACAGGCTCTTTGTCAACAGAAAACAATCTTTCTTTAAGAAGTAGCGGAAAGGTTGAGGCCAACATTAGGGCAAAAAATGCTTCAATTGGTGGAGAATTAAAAGGAAATTTAACTGTAGACGAAAAAATAGAATTGGCGGCTACGGCTAAAGTTTCCGGTGACATTCATTGCCGAGTTTTAGCTATTGAAGAAGGAGCAGTTCTTAATGGTCGATGTAAAGTTGGAGGAGCAGGCCCAAAAGATACCCTTAAAGAAAAGAAAAAAGAAGACAAAGTTGAAGAAAAATAAATCATTAATTTAATGGTTATTTTTTATGATTTTGTCTACTTATTTATAGTGATTCATTTATTTGTATCAATCTATGTATTTTTATATTTACGATTCTTTTTTAAAAGAAAAAAAATATGCTAAGGTTGTTTCTAAAATAGAAACAAGATTAGCTAGCTTAGGAATTGCTGGAAAAAAACATCAACTGTCTATTTTAAGAAGCGTAGACGAGATGGTTAAAGAAATTCTTAAAAAAGAATCCCCAACAATTATTGTTATTGGTAGTGACCAGACCTTTTGTCAGGCGGCCTTGCCCATGGCCAATACAAATGCGGTTCTTGGTTTTATTCCTACTCAACCAAATTCATTAATGGCCAATCTTTTAGGTTTACCAGTTAATGAATATGCCTGTGATGTTGTTTCGGCTCGTAGAATTGAAAGGATTAATTTTGGAAAAATTAATGGTCAACGCTTTTTTTCTTCCCTTGAATTTGACGTCAACAAAGCAGAATTAATTGCAGATAATAAGTATCAAATTATTTCCAAGAGAATAAAAACAGTGAAGGTTATTAATTTAGATTTACTTCAGTTTCAAACAACATCTTTAGAAACAGATTGGAAAAGACTAGCTAGTAATCCAAAGGATGAATATTTAGAAGTTTTAATGGGAACCCCAGGAAAAATTTTTTGGTTTTTAAAAAGAAAAGAAAAAAAAGATAGTTTATTTTTTGTAAAAAAATTAAAAGTTAAATCCAAAAAATCTAATCAAGAGATTTTAATTAAAGTGGACAGGGAAAAAACAGTTAAAACTCCAGTTTTAATTGAAGCGACCAAAGAAGATTTAAGAGTAATTGTGGGTAAAGAACGTCTTATTTAAATAGATTTGAAAACAAAAAGTAAAACAAAAAGACGATTAATTAAATAAAATTATTTTAATGAAAATATTATTTGTTGCCTCAGAAGTTCGCCCAATTTTAAAAGTAGGAGGCATTGCCGATGTAGTTGGCTCTTTAACCAAAGAGATTAAAAAGAGAGGACATGACGTTAGGATTGTTATCCCTTTTTATCGGCCATTAAAAGACAAGAAAATAAGTCCTTTAAATAAAATAGCTACTTTTCAAACAGAATTTAATAAGACCTCTGAAAAAATAAATATTTTTGAAACATTTATATCAGGAGAAAAAAAACAAATAAATATTCCAGTTTATTTACTTGAAAACAAGAAATATTTAAGCAATAACGGAGTTTACTTAAATACAAAAAATTTCCAGTATTTAAAAAGATTTTTATTCTTTTCTCAAGCAGTTTTACAATCATTTACCGCACTTAATTGGAAGCCTGATATTATTCATTGTCATGATTGGCAAGCGGGATTAATCCCGGTTTTATTAAAAATAAAACAAAAGTCTTTTAAAAAAGAATTATCAATTAAAATTTTATTTACCATTCACAATCTTTTGGTCCAAGGACGCTGGAATTACAAACAAGTTTTAAAGTGTTTAAATCTTAAAGGAAATGAAATTCCATCTTTATCTCAGAAAACGCAAGGTTCTTACGGAGAAGATTTTAATGTTTTACAGCAAGCAATTTTAAATTCAGATTTAATTAATGTGGTTAGCCCTGGATACGCTCATGAAATTAAAACAAGTTCTTATTATGCCCGGGGACTAGAAGACGTTATTCGAAAAAGAAAAGAAGATTTAACAGGTATTCTTAATGGAATTGATTTAGATTATTTTAATCCAGAAACAAATCAATTTATAAAAAGAAATTATTCAATAAAAAAATTAGATCTTAAAAATTTTAATAAATTAGATTTACAAAAAAAAGCTGGCCTTAAGCAAGATTTAAATATTCCTTTATTCTCAATGATATCTCGACTAGACATTCAAAAAGGAGTAGATTTAGTTTATCAAGCAATTGATGAAATTGTTAAAATGAATGGACAAATTATTTTTTTAGGTACAGGTCAAAAGAAATACGAAGTAATGTTAGAAAGGGCAAGTAAAAAATACCCTGGTCAAGTAGCCACTTATATTAAATTTGACAAAGTTTTAGCTCAACAGATTTATGCTGGAGCAGATATTTTTTTAATGCCTTCACGATTTGAGCCCTGTGGCTTGTCTCAATTAATTGCTATGCGCTATGGAAATATTCCATTGGTTAGAGCAACCGGAGGATTAAAAGACACGGTTAAAAATGTAGAAACAAAGAAAAAACTATTTGGGTTGGCAAAAAAGACAAAAGGAACAGGTTTTGTTTTTAATAATTTCTCTTTTTCAGAATTTATTTTTACTGTTAAAAAAGTTTTCCAATTTTATCAAAACAAACAAGCCTGGAGACAATTACAGATTAATGCAATGAAACAAGATTTTTCTTGGGCAAAATCGGCTCAAAAATATTTAAAATTATACGATAAATTAAAATAATAAAAATGAACATTACCTGGTACGGACAATCATGTTTTAGACTTCAAAGCACCCAACAAAATGTTTTAGTTGACCCTTATAGTCCTCGACAAGTTGGTTTAAGGGGCCCTAATTTTAAAGCAACCCTCACGATTTTAACTAATCCAGAAGACGAAAAAGCAATTAAAAAAGATTCAAAAGAAAGTTTTTTAATTGCTAGCCCTGGAGAATATGAAGTAAGTGATATTTTTGTTTATGGAACATCTTTTATTAGAAAAAATAAAAAATTAACCCTTTATCAGGTTGAAATGAACAATATCAGATTTGGTTTTTTAGGAGAAATCAACTCCTCTCTTACTAGTGAAGAGTTGGAAAATTTAGATGGAATTGACGTTCTTTTTATTCCCATTGGCGGGGGAAACATAATTGACCCGGAGAAAGCAATAGAGATAATCAATTCAATTGAACCAAGAATTATAATCCCCTGTTGTTATCAAATTCCTAAAATTAAAATAAAACTATTCTCCCTTGAAAAGTTTTTGGGAGAGATGGGAATAAAAAAAGTAGAAAAATTGCCAAAACTAAATTTGCGTAAAAAGGATTTAACTTCTGAAGAGGCAAAAATTGTAGTTTTAGAACCGAAAATATAAAAATATTAAAATTCAATAATATTTCAACAAGAGGTTAACATATAATTTTTATGAAAAATGTTTTATTCTTATTCATTATTTTTGTCCTAATATTTGTTTTTATCATTTGGGTGTTTGTATCAAAAATTTTATTAGATAAAGAAGGAGAGGAAGACAGCTTACAAGTTCTTTTGAAAAACGCTTTCGATGAAGTAAAAGATTCTTTAAAAGATATGACCGAAGGAATGAAAAAATTAAAAGAAAAAGAAATTCCTAAATTATTAGAAGACACGCCTAAAATATTAAATAATGAAGAAACACTTCGTTTAAAAGAAAAAGTTTTAGAATATGAAAAAAAATCTCAAGAAAACACAACAGAATAAATTCAAAAAAATAAAAATAGAAAAAGAAGAAGTTACTTTAACTCATGATAAAACTGAACCAACTGACCTTAAGCAGGAAATGAGCCGATCTTATTTGGATTATGCTATGAGTGTCATTGTGGCCAGGGCTTTACCAGATGTCCGTGATGGACTTAAGCCAGTTCATCGACGCATTCTTTATACCATGTATGAGATGGGACTAAAACCAAACACAAAATATAGAAAATCAGCTGCTATAGTCGGGACTGTTTTAGCTAGATACCATCCCCACGGAGATACGGCTGTTTATGACTCTATGGTTCGCATGGCTCAAGACCTTTCATTACGCTATCCATTAGTTGATGGCCAGGGTAATTTTGGAAACCCTTTAGACGGAGATTCAGCTGCGGCTCAAAGATATACTGAAGCTCGCCTTTCTCCAATTGCTGAGGAAATTTTAACTGATATTGATCAACAAACAGTTGAATTTATTCCTAATTATGACGGAACGACTCAGGAACCAACTGTTTTACCAGCAAAACTGCCTTGCTTGTTACTTAACGGAGCAATGGGAATTGCTGTTGGAATGGCGACTAATATTCCCCCTCATAATTTAAACGAAGTTTGCGATGTCATTAATCATTTAATTGATAATCCCAAAGCAGAAATAGACGACCTTTTTCATTTTATAAAAGGGCCTGATTTTCCCACTGGTGGTTTTATATTTGATTCTCATCAAATTAAACAAGTTTACGCCCTTGGCAAGGGTCCGATTGTGATGAGGGCCAAGACAGAAATTGTTGAGAAAAAATTAAATCAATTTGATATTATTATTAATGAACTGCCTTATCAGGTTAACAAGGCCACTCTTCTTCAAAAAATAGCTGGATTTGTTAAAAATAAGAAGTTTGACGGGATTAAAGATATTCGCGATGAATCTGACAAAGATGGAGTAAGAATTGTTATTGAACTTAAAAAAGCTGCTTTCCCACAAAAAACATTAAACCGGCTTTTTAAGTTAACAGACTTACAACAAACTTTTCACGTTAACATGGTTTCACTTTTTAAAGGAATTCAGCCCAGAATTTCAGGATTAAAAGGAATGTTAGAAGAGCATATTAATCATCGCAAGATTGTTATTCGCAAGAGAATAGAATATAGATTATTAAAAACTAAAGATAGAGTTCACATTTTAAAAGGATTGCAAATTGCCCTTGATTACATTGATGCGATTATTAAAATTATTAAACAATCTAAAGATCGAGAAATTGCCAAAAAGAATTTAATAAAAAAATATCATTTAACTGATATCCAGACTATGGCTATTTTAGAAATGCGCCTTCATCAACTGGCTGGTTTAGAAAGAGCAAAAATAAAAGACGAATTAAAAGAGAAGTTAGAAAAAATAAAAGAATTAGAGGAAATTTTAGCCAAGCCAAAAATGATTTTAAAGATTATTAAAAAAGAACTTAATGAATTAAAAGAAAAATATGGGGACGCTCGTAGGACAAAGGTAATTTCTCATGAAATTGAGAAATTTAAAGAAGAAGATTTAATTCCTAATGAACCTACAGTAATAATTATTACTCAAGATGGATATATTAAAAGATTAGCCCCTGAAAGCTTTAAAACTCAAGCCAGAGGAGGAAAAGGAGTAACTGGATTGGAGATAAAAGAAAAAGACGGGGTGCAGCATTTGGTGACCACTACTACTCATTCAGATCTTTTGCTTTTTACTACTCGAGGCAAGGTTTTCCAAATTAAAGCTTATGATGTTCCTCAAACCCAAAGAACAGCCCGGGGTCAGGCATTGGTTAACTTTTTAGAAATGGCTTCAAATGAAAAAGTATCAGTACTTTTGCCAGTTTCAGATTTAGAAAGTTATAAATATTTAGTCATGGTGACTAAAAAAGCAGTGATTAAGAAAGTAAAAATTACTGATTTTTCAAATGTAAGACATTCTGGCTTAATTGCCCTTAAATTAAAAGAAGACGATACTTTGCAATGGGTTAAACCAAGTACTGGTAAAAACGAAATAGTATTAATTTCTACCAAAGGAAAAGCAATTAAGTTTAAAGAAATGGATATCAGAGCCATGGGAAGAACAGCCTCTGGGGTAAGGGGAATGAGACTTAAAACAGACGATGTGATTGTGGGAATGGGGATTGTTTATAAAACAACTCAAACCAAAACTTCAGAAGATAAATTATTAGTAATAACAGAAAACGGATTTGGAAAAATGACTGGGATTAAAGATTATCGTTTTCAACATCGAGGCGGCTCAGGAGTAAAAACCGCAAAAATATCAGAAAAAACAGGCAAGATTATTAGCGCCAGAATTATTAATCAACAAAATTTACCTAGTTTTGTTAAAGGTGATTTATTATTAATTTCTCATCTTGGCCAAATTATTCGTTTACCATTAAAGAGTGTTCCCACTATGAGTCGTTCAACTCAAGGGGTGAAATTAATGAGATTTAAGAAAAAAGAAGACAAGGTCAGCTCATCTACTTTAATTTAAAGTTTTTGTAAATACAAACATATGGCAGAATTAATTCAACAACTTATTGATCAAGGTTATTTGAAAACAAAAGAAATTATTCAGGCCTTTAAAAAAATTAAACGCAAAGATTTTGTTTTATTAGAAATGCAGTCAAACTCTGGAGAAAATGTTCCTTTATCAATTGGACATGGACAGACAATCTCCCAGCCATTAACCGTGGCTTTTATGCTAGAATTGTTAGACGTTAAAGAGGGCCAGAAAATATTAGATATTGGGTCCGGTTCTGGATGGACCACGGCTCTTTTAGCTGAAATTGTGGGGGAAAAAGGAAAAGTTTTTGCCATAGAAAGAATTCAAGAGTTAAAAGATTTTGGAGAAAATAATGTTTCTAAGTATAATTTTATTAGATCAAATAGGGCTACTTTTATTATGGGAGACGGCATTAAAGGATTGCCAGATCAAGCTCCTTTTGATCGAATTCACGTGGCCGCAGCGGCGAATAAGATTCCCACAAGCTTGTTAAAACAATTAACCATTGGAGGAAAGTTGATTATTCCCCAAGGAATTAATTTTCAAGATATTGTTTTAATTGAAAAAACAGGAAAAAATAAATACCATCAAGAAAAATTTCCTGGGTTTAGTTTTGTTCCTTTAGTCGGGAGTGATTAAAAAAAATAGACTGATGTTTTTAAAACAAAAAAATATTTTAATAATTATTATTTTAGCCATTACCTTGTTTTCAGGGACGCTTTGTTTTTTATTTTTCTCTCAAAAAACTCAGGCTAAAATAACAAAAGAAAATTTTGTCAATGGAGAACTATTAATAAAATTAAAAGACAATTCAAAAATTTATAAGATTAAAGACATTGATTTTGATTTAAAAGATTGGAAAGAAATTGTTTTAAAAATTCCCGAGATTGAATGGGCTGAGCCGAACTATTTATTAAAAGCTAGTTATTTACCAAGTGACCCATATTATCATGAACAATGGTATTTAGATAAAATAAAAGCCCCTCAGGCCTGGGATTTAGCAAAGGGCGGGAGTAAAGATATTATCATTGCTATTTTAGACACGGGGGTAGATATTGACCATCCTGATTTAAAGGCTAATATTTGGGCTAATTCAGACGAAATAAAGGGAGATGGCATTGACAATGACCATAACGGTTATATTGATGACTTTAATGGCTGGGATTTTATTCAAAGAGTTCCTAATCCAAAGCCAAAATTTAATGAAGAATATACAGAAGGAGGAATTCATCACGGGACCTTGGTTTCAGGTATTGCCGCTGCAGTTGGTAACAACATGGAAGGAGTGGTTGGAGTAGCTTGGAACAGTAAAATAATGCCTTTACGCGTCCTTAATAGCGAAGGAACAGGGAGTATTGAAAATGTTATTCAAGCGGTTAATTATGCTGTTAATAATGGAGCCAAAATTATAAATTTAAGTTTTGTTGGGACAAATAAAAGTTATTTTTTAGCCGAAGCACTTAAACAGGCTTGGCGAAGAGGGGTTGTTATTGTGGCAGCAGCTGGAAATGAAACTACTGACGAGCCAGTTAATTTAAATGAAAAACCCAATTACCCTATCTGTCTTGATGAAGATGAAGAGAATTTTATCATTGGGGTGGCGGCTGTAGACAATGTTGACCACAAAGCTCTTTTTTCAGATTATGGGTCAAACTGCGTTGATATTTCCGCTCCTGGAACAAGAATCTATGGGACATTGGTTTATAATCCTAATTATGATTTTAAAGAATATTATGGCGGTTATTGGTCAGGTACCTCAATTTCAGCTCCAATTATATCTGGATTAGCCGCTTTAGTTTGGTCTATTAATCCTTTGTTTAGTCACAAACAAGTCCAAGATTTTATTTTAGACCAGGCAGATGACATTGATTCAATTAATCCTGATTTTGCCAAAGGACTAGGAAGAGGACGAGTTAATATTTATAAATCAGTTGAAAAAGCTTATAACCAATTAGGAGGAGTTCCTCAAAATCACTATATTATTACTGGAGCTGGAAAAGGAGGAGGCCCTCACGTCAGAGTATTTGATTCAGTTGGTTCCCCTATCAGTGGATTTTTTGCCTATAATGAATATTTCCGTGGAGGAGTTAAAGTAGCTGGCGGTGATGTTGACGGCGATGGCATTGATGAAATTATTACTGGAGCTGGACCAAGCGGCGGTCCTCACGTCAGAATATTTGATTTATTTGGCAAACCAAAAGGCGGTTTCTTTGCTTATGATAAGAATTTCAGAGGAGGAGTTAGCATCGCGGTTGGTGATGTTGACGGCGATGGCATTGATGAAATTATCACTGGACCGGGTAAAGGGGTAGAATCAGAAATTAAAGTTTTTGATTTAGCTGGCAATTTACAACATAGTTTTATTGTTTATCCTCCTCAATTTTTAGGAGGGGCAAACGTCGCCACTGGTGATGTTGATGGCGATGGTATTGATGAAATTATTACTGGAGCTGGGCCAGGTGGTGGACCTCACGTCAGAGTTTTTGATGGCCAGGGTAATTTTAAATTTCACTTTTTCGCTTTTAATAAAAACTTTTTAGGAGGAGTTAACGTGGCTGTAGGAGATACTGACGCTGATAATAAAGATGAAATTATTGTTGGAGTTGCCTCAGGTGCTTCTTCTTATATCAGAGTATTTAATGCAGAATTTCTTTTACTTAGACGCCAATTTTTAGCCTATTCTAAAGATTTTTATCATGGAACAAGCGTGGCCGTGGCTGACTTTGATGGAGACCAGCAAGTTGAGATTATTTCAGCGGCTGGGCCAACAGCTGGACCAATAGTAGAAATTTTTGATTCTTTAGGTAATCATTTATCTCAATTTTATGCCTATGCCCGCCATTTTTATGGAGGAGTTAACGTCGCCACCATGCAGGTAAAGTAATATTTAACATTAAATAAATTTATGTTAACTGAAATTCGTAAAGACTATTTTTTAGACAAATATGTCATTATCACCCCTGGTCGGGCTAAACGCCCACGAGGAGTTAAAGCTAAAACAACCTTTTCAAAAGAAAAAATTTGTCCTTTTTGTCCCAACGGCATTGAAAAAAAATTGATTATTAAATCTTATCCTGGTTTTAAAAAAAGTGAGCCTTGGTCTGCCATGGTGATAAAAAATAAATATCCAATTGTTACTCTTAATAATCCAAAGGCCTATGGTCAACACGAAGTTATTATTGAAACCCCAGAACATGGAAAAGAATTTTCTCAATTAAGCCTTAAGCACGGAGTCAATCTATTAGAAGTTTTTAAAGACCGGACAGAAATTTTATCTAAAAATTCAAAAATAGACTATATCTTAATTTTTAAAAATGAAGGAGGCAAAGCCGGAGCTTCTTTGTCCCATGCTCATTGTCAAGTTTTTGCCTCAAAAATTTTACCGCCTGATCTATCAGAAGAATTCATGGCCATGAGTCAGTACCAAAGAAAACATAAATGCTGCCCTTATTGTGATATTATTAAAAAAGAAGAAAAAAGCTCAAGACGAATTTACGCTGACAAGGATGTAGTTGCTTTTGCTCCTTATGCTTCAGCCTATCATTATGAAACCTGGATATTCCCCAGAAGACACATTGATAACATTACTCACCTTTCTGAACAAGAAACAGTTGTTTTTGCAAAAGTTCTTAAAAAAGTTTTAAAGAAAATTTACCAACTTGGTCTTAGTTATAACCTTTTTCTTCATCAAGTTATTTCAAATAAAAACCAACATTTTTATTTAAAAATTCAGCCAAGAGATGCTGTTTGGGGAGGAGTGGAACTTGGTTCAGGAATTATTGTTAATTCATTGGCCCCGGAAAAAGCAGCGGCCTATTTAAGAAAATAATTATGACGAAAAATTTTTGGGAAAAAATATTAAAATTAGATGCAGAAACTTTAGGAAAAAAAGGGCAAGAAGTAACAGTTATTTATAAAGAAAAGATTGAGAAAAAAGCAAAAAAACCTTCATTACCTCGAGAAAAAGAACAAGCTGGAACAGAAGAATGGATGGCAGA
>Ga0307928_10003573_pt1 | contig 11865 bp, 10 predicted proteins | sample AceLakmetagen232_FD_201815 | JGI IMG/M metagenome (GOLD analysis project Ga0307928, IMG submission 201815) | Saline water microbial communities from Ace Lake, Antarctica - #232 | ecosystem: Environmental > Aquatic > Non-marine Saline and Alkaline > Saline | place: Antarctica: Ace Lake...
ACAAAAAACCATAACAGATAATTAATATAATCTTTTAGTTTGAACTTATTTAACATGAATGCAACTAACGATGTTGCTGCTATTGTTATATATACATATGTTACTCCTCCCCAGATAAGACCCATTGCCGCCGTAGATACTCCTGCAAGTGTTCCAAATAAGAATTTACGTTTAGTATCCTCAGTTTTCCATGCCTTTAAAAACAAATAAAACGATAAAAACATAAAGAAGAATCCCGCTGATTCCTTTTCGGGAATTCCCGCAACTGTCCTAGCCAAAAACGCTGGCACCACTATTAAAAAGAATGATGATATACTAGCTATAAGATTTGCATTGAATGCTTCGTCTTTATTTTTTAAAAATACCTCTTTTACAAAAAAGAAAAATGCGCATATTGTAAGTATAAACATTAATACTGGAAATATTGCAGCGGCATACTCCATTGGTAGATAAGAAGAACTAATAGCATTCGCTCCCTTGTATGTATAAAAAATCATATATGGTAATAGTTTTGTTTCTCCTCCCGTGTCATACCCCAATGGTGCATATCTCATAGAATCAATTGGCGGTATAGATCCGGTTGTATCTATTAGCTTGGCGTATCTTAAGAATAAGAACGGATCCAGATCAGGGCCAAGGGTCCAAGTATTTTTTGTTATATCCCAAAGGCCAGGATGACCTCCGTGATCAGTCATAGGCAATGCACGAATATATGCTCCAAATAATAAAAGCAATATCAGAATAACATAGAACATATAATTACCTTTAAAGAACTTACGAATACTTTTATCTCTTTCTATGATAGGTTCAATAGTATTAGTTTCTGGTTCCATTTAGGTCAGGTAAATTAATTTAATATAGTATATAAACCTTTTGGTTTTATTATATATTGTTTTTATTTAATGTGTTATTTATCGCTATAACAAAAATATTTTGTTGGTATTCCTCACCAAATACTTTAGAACTATCTAATATTTCTTTTTTATTGGTTTCTTTAAAGTTATCATTTAAACATTTGTCTATACATAACGCAAAGTCTGATAATTCATATGGGGTTGCTTTATATCCGTTTACTTCTTCTATTGTTTGTTCACATGATCCTCCGCCATCTCCCCAGGTTATTATTGGGCATCCACAACTAAGGGCCTCGGCCGTGCATAAACCAAAATCTTCTTTTGCTGTTGGAAATATATATGCTTCTGCATTACTATATTTTTGTATTAACTCTTTAGTAGTTACAAATCCTATGAACCTAACTCTATCGCGCACGCCTAATTCAACACTAATATCTATTAATCTATCTATTTCTTTTTTATCTCCCTTTCCTGATATATGAAGTTCTATGTCTTTATCTTTTATCTTTGAGAATGCTTGTATTAGCCAATCAAAGTTTTTATCTGGTATTATTCTTCCAGAAGAAAAAAGATATGGTTTCTCTTTCTTTATGTTTATAGTGGGAACAAATTGTCTATGAACTGGAGGATAACTCATAACTCCATTAATATCATATAATGAATCTAATTTATTCTTAGTGAATATACTATTAACAAATATCAGAGAATTGTTTTTAACATATTTCTTATCTAATTTTTTTGTTATTGGGCCCAGGACTAAAGAATAACAGAATGCCACTTTTCTTTTTATGTTATTTGCCCATACCCATCTTTCAGATAACGGAAGATAAAGGAAGTTTGGATAATGGTTCAGATATAATATTTTTAGATTATTAAATTTACGTAATGTTATATTCATTGGAAAGGAATAAGACACCAATATATCATCTGGTTGAATTATTTCTTTTAGATTATTTACACCTAATATTCCTCCTATTAGTTTTATTGGTCCCTTCAATTTCTTTGATCCATACTCTTCTAGTTCTAAATCTTTGAATGCTTCATTTTTAGCTAACTCAGGATCTATATCTCCAAATAGTAGTTTTACTCTGTATCCAGAATCCTTTAAGAATTTTGCATGTACAGTCATTAATTTTTCAAGACCTCCCATCTCATTTAAAAAGTCATAACATAATAAGAATCTTTTTGCCATTATGTTTCCTTTTCTCCTTTTTTCCACATAATTAAAATAAGAATTATAAAAAATACTGCTGTTAATGAATACCATAAAAAATTAGTTTCTGGTTCTGGAAAGAAAAATAAAACTAATAGTCCAATAATCACAGCTAATATGATTAAGATTTTGGATTTCATTGACTACCTACCTCGCATTTGCCACCCCTTTGAAGTGGTAACATTTTTTCTTTTAAATTTCGATTTTATAGTTCCTAATAAGAATATTAAAGATACTAAATTAAACCCACGTCTTGCGTTTGGAAATTCTTCATAATCTTTTAAGTGGTCTATAGTATATGTTATTAAGTTCCATCCTCCTAATTTTCTTCCACCTAGTTTATTATCTAATTGTTCTCTTGCTAAAGCCGTTCTTTCTTTTTGCTTAAGCAAACCACCAAAACTATATTCTTCTCCTGCCGATATCATTCTTGGCCATTTATCTTCTTTGGCTGCCAATATTAATTTGTTAGATCCCCAAATATCAACACACCTTTCAAAGTCGTCTCCCAATGTATTATTATTTTTATATAGATCTCTTCTAAATATATTAACTAACATAGGATATTCTTTTTTATTTAGTAATACCCATTCTCCCCAAGGTATTCCTTTATCTTTTAAATAGTCTATCCACATTTTACTATGTACAGTTATCCCCATTTCTAATGTTGGCATGTCTTTACGTAGAGGCCAAGTTATGGGAAAGCTTTCTGCTATTCCCCCAATCTCCGGATTATCAAATATAGATATAAAGGAACTAAGGGTTTCTTTATCTTTCCAATCAAATATCCAATCTATATCATGTATTATTATTATATCTGAATTAGAATCATTTATTAGGTCGTTGATTACTCCATTTTTTCCACGTCTTTCTTTAAAGGTGTATACTTTTATTTTTTTATTTGTCGTAGCAAACATTTTAACTAATGATTCGCTATTGTCTGTGCATCCATCTAATCCAATAAGAATATCATAATTATCATATGGTATTTTTAATAGGGTAGATAATGTGTTATGTATAAATTTTTCTTCGTCATGTATTGGTATTACAAAACTAATTTTTTTATTCATCGTTCAAATTCTCCTATGGCAATACAATTAGCATATGGATAAGGTTTACCGTATACGCATTTCATTGCTTCTTTTTTAGATGTTTGTACCCAGGCCCTATCTCCTACTCTTGCAATATAACTTATTCTTTTAAATTTAAATGTGTTATCAAAGTAAAGTTTATCTATTGTGGGATTCCATCCTATTGGTATAGATATTACTATTCTTCCTTTTTTATTAAGACATTTATCTTTAAGATTATTAAAACATTCCATTATCTTTTTAGAACTTGTAAATGGATCAGGTTCTCCATCTCCATCCCATCCTATATGTTCAAATGTAGAAATTGCAATTATAAGATCAAATTTATTTTTTGGTTTATATGTATTTATATCTCTATTGATAACTCCGTCTGCAACTTCATATTTATCTACTATGGTCCATGATGGATTAAAATAATGGGACATTACATTTCCTACTTCTAAAACATTTCCTTTACACGATTCTATTTCTTTAATCGCATACGGTATCTCCACTGCTCGTTCTTTTGTCCATGTTAGATTATATTTATGATAAAATAAATCATATAAGGTATCGTTTACTTTGAACGTATTACATGGATGCACCCTAACTATGAGCGGAGCAAATAACATTAATATTGGTTTCTTTAATAATTCTATATATCCCCAACGTTTACCCCAATCTAATATTTCTTTTATATTCATTCTTTTTTGCCTCCAAGGTTTAAGATGGCAGTAAATCCTTTTAATTGATTTTTAAGTTCTAACCAACTACGAGTTCTAAATAATCTTTTTATCATGAAAGATGGCCTCATATAGAATTCTTTATATGCTTGTTTATGCATTCTTTCAACTAACTCTTTATTTAATTCTCCATGTTCGAATATCATTTTTCCATCTATATTATCATATTTACTATAATCGCTCTCTAATATTTTTCCTTCCCTTTCTATTATTCTTTTAACTTCTGTTCCGGGGAAAGGAACTAGAATAGAAAATTGGGCAACATCTAACGATAATGATTTGGCGAAGTCTATTGTCTCCCTCATTGTAGATTCATTTTCTCCAATACTACCAAGCATAAAGAATCCTACTATAAAAAGATTAAGTTTTCTTGCTGCGGCTACGGCATCTTTGCACATTTGTAATGTTTGTCCTTTTTTCATTTTATTTAATATGGTTTGATTACCAGATTCTATTCCAAAACTAATGGAATATAATCCTGCTTTTTTCATTATTTTTAATAAATCATAATCTATGGTCCCAACTCTTACTCCATTTCCTAATTTCCAATCTATATCTAATTCATCATCTATGATCATATTACACACGTCTATAACTCTTTGCCTATCTTGTGTGAACAAATCATCTATTATGTGGAATTCCTTATATCCATATTTAGTATTTAGCATTTTTATTTCCTTGAATATATTTTGTGCCGTTCTCATACGGACATTAAATCCGAATATTTGTTTGTTGCAGTATATACACATTCCAGGACACCCACGGGATGTTAGTATATTTGCAAATTTTTCATTTTTACTATATGCTGATCTGTATTTATTCAACGGTAATAAATCAATAGCAGGAAATGGAAGTGTGTCAATATCTTTTAATAGTTCTCTTGGTTTATTAAATATGGGTTTTCCTTTGTTCTTCCAAATCAACCCATCTATCTCACAGATCTTTCCTCCTTTATCTAACACATTACATAGTTCAAGTATAGTCATTTCTCCTTCTCCTATTGCTATAAAATCTACTCCACTATTATCTATTAAATCTGAAGATAGTGAAGTTGGGTGGGGTCCTCCAACAATTAAAGGAATGGAAGAACCCAAGGATTTTATTTCAGATATTAATTCTGTAACTACTTTTATAGTTGGTGTTGTAACTGTTATTCCTATTAACTTGGGATCATATGACTTTATCATTTTTAAAACCTGATCATTAGTTAAATTTTCGGCATTCATATCTATAATGATTGGTTCAAAATCATTATCCCTTAAGATACTTGCGATATAAGATATTCCTAAAGGTGGAAGTATAGAAGATATAGCATCATCTCCTCCGAGTTTCGTCCTATAGTTTGGGTTTATTAATAATACTTTAAATTTGTTTTTCATATTTTGTGGTGTAGTTTTATTGCCTCTGGTAATTTATTATATATTTTAACTATGCCCCTAAGTTTAGAGTGCCAGAGTCTTAGTCTAATAACTGCTAATCCCATTCTTATTCCGGCTCTTTTAAAATTTATTTTTGAATACTCTTTATCGCTCCATGTTGTTGGTTCTTCTTTTATTTTAAATCCACGAATAACTAATTGATATAATAGATCAACATCAAATGCCCATTGTGTGTTCCCTATTTCATTTTGAATTTCTTCAATAGCTGATCTTTTGAATATCTTAGCCCCGCATTGTGTATCTGTATATTTTAATTCTCTAAATAATAATCTAATCATTCTGTTAAAGATCCTTGAAACTATTACACGCTTTAATGATTGTTTGGGGTTTACTATTGCGCCTTTTTTATATCTTGATGCAATCACACCATCCTCTTCTTTTATGGCCATGGCGAGCCTAAAGAACTCGTCTGGAGACGTTGAGCAGTCTGCATCTACGAATCCTATATAATCTGATTTGCCACGTAATGCTTCTTTAAATCCCTCTAATATCGCAAACCCCTTTCCTCCTGGAGTAAGATCTAAATAATATAATGGGGTGTTTATTTTCTGGTACTCTTCAACTATTTGTTTTGTTTTATCTGTTGTTTTATTTAACACTACAATTATTTCATATTCTTTTAATTTTTGTTCTTTAACTGCCTGTTCGAAAAAATATAGGTATTCATATAATGTATCTCCTATTCTTTTTTCTTCATCATGACATGGAATGATTATCGATAGTTTGTTCATTTTTGAATAGTTCCGAAATTACAGGAAGATACATATCCCAGTCTAGAGCGTTCTCTACATATTTTCTAAATATATTTCTATCTTTAGTATTCTTTGAGTAATATTTAATGGCCTTAGCCATAGTGTCTATGTCTTCTGAAGGAACTGGTTTAATATTTTTAGGTTCCAATGTTTCTCTTATATTTGAAACGTCTGTTGTTATTGGTTGACACCCATAATATAAAGAATATAGTAATGCATCATTATTTGTTTTTTCTTCGGTGGTATTAGCAGATATAAACATTTTTGCTTTTGCCATTTCAGTATATAGTTCTTTATCAGATAACGCACCCATGATACGAACATTATTTTCTAATCCTAATTCTTTTATTCTATCTGTTAATACATTCAGATATTCTTCATCCTCTGATGGTCCTATTATTTTTAATACCCAATTAGAACCTTCTTCGAAACCTTTAAATATATAGAAAGAATCTAGTATATCTAATAATCCTTTATTTGATTCTATCTTTCCTACTGCTATAATATTATTTTTCTTTGGAGAAGATATATTCATCTTTGCAAGATTAGAGACAAAAATACAATTTGGTATTATTTGTACTTTCTCTGATACGTTAGCTAATTCGTTAAATGTTTTATTTGTATCTACAATAACAGTTTCTGCATTCTTTAATACATATGTAGATGTAAGATATTGCATTAATTTTTTCTTTCCCTTAGCGTTTGTGTCAATATTATAACCATTACATTTTATTATTATTTTCTTCTTAAACATCTTTGCTATAAGTGTTGCCCAGAATGAGGATATTGTAGAAGACTCTGCCCACATGTATGAATATTTTTGTCTATGACTAAATAGATATTTAAATGGAAATGTTCTTTTTTTAACGTTTATAGTTTTTCCTTGTTTGTCTATTACACATTTTCCTATATGTGTAAGTTCTGTATTATCTGTAGTTAGGTTTGTTAGACACATAACATCCATATGTTTTTGATTTATATATTCTGTATATACTCTATCTTCTCCTTTGATTGTATCGTTTACTGTTAGATTTTCTTTAATATATATTATTCTATTTTCCCCAGGTCTTCTATTTATTATAAAGAATAAAGATCCTCCTCCTATGATTCCTAAAAATAATACCCAGAACAATATACTTTTATAATTATCTTTAAGATATTGTAAACTATCAGTAGTTGATTCTATTGGTTGGGGATCATCTTCCACTGGTAATTGACTAGCCGGTGCTTGATTGGTTGGGATTACCGCAACTAAAGGAGTAACTCCTGTGCTCCTATTTGTATAAAATACAACACTAGATGAGTTTATTCTTCCCATTGAATCTTCAACATAAACAATCCAAGTATTTATACCTGCCAGTGTATTAAATGAATTTCCGGAAACACTATATGTTTGATCCACATTACAATTTGCCTTGGCGGACGAATATGTTCCGTTATTATACCAACATACCTTTGCCGTTTTATTAGGAGAACTAACAATAAACCTAAGTTCTGTTACGTTTGAATTATATGTTATGTTTAATGGATATGTTACATTTATTTTAAGAGAATAATTATATGCGTTTAAATAAGATATTGTATCATTAATATTTGATACGTGTGCGGTTATTTCTCCATTGTTCCCTGCGAGATCGGTAAATATAAAAGTATAATCTCCATTAGAAGTAAATGTATGTACCAATGTTCCAGTTACCGGTTCGTTTGTTGTTATTGAGGCAATAACATTATCATTTGTTAATGCTGTAGTGCTATATGTTAGACTTGTTGCTATTGGAACATTTTTATCTATATTATTTATAACAACTGGATAATTAGTTGTTAGTGTATCATTTGTTGCTATGAACGTAAATACTCCATTAGAAGTAAATGTATAATTTAAAAAGTTAAGTATACCATTAATAACTGAAGCAAATATTGTTATATTTTGATTTGTTAGTGTTACATTATCATATGAAGTTAAAGTTATTATAGGCTGAGATGCTGGCGTAGGTAATGGACCTACTGTTATGTTTGTTTTGTTCTGAGTACATGGACAAGGATTTCCCCAATCACAAGAACATACATAATCACACGTTATAAAATAATTGATCTTTCCGTTTGCTGCTGTTGAATATCCTGTTAATTCATATACGCCATTTGGGACATTAGAAAAAGTATATGCGGCATTTAAACTTAGATATTTTGGAAATATTGCGAATTCATATTCTAGTGGTGGGTTAGTTATGTTTATAGTCTCATACATTATGTATGTATCATTTTTTAAAATAAAGGTTGTGTTTATTGGGTCTTGCCATAAGGGGTGATGCCATATAGAAAAAGATATATCGCTCCCTGGTGCAAGCATTGATCCACTAGGCAGCGTGTTTTCATCCCAGCATGGGTATGGAACATCTACTGCTGATACAGCAGAAATAAAAAATAATGCTATGACTATACTTAATAATATCTTAATATTCATTGTAATTATAGTATTTCTCTATTTATAAACCTTTTTGTTTTGAATTATGCCATAGGACAATTCTTACACATATCAATTGTATGTCTTTTTCCACAAAGATGCGCATTTCGAACAGATTTATATTTTTGAGAATTCCATATCTCATATATGCTACTTTTATAAATATTACCATAGACCAATTTTCCATGTGGGTCCATACAACAAGAGACCACATCTCCATTGGAAAGTATTACTGGTGTATTGAACAATGAAGAACATGGTAGATTAGTTTTTCTGATTATGTATGGGTTATTGCTCTTCCTTCCATCATCTACAGAAAAGTATATATTATCAGTGTGCTGTTTCCAAAATTTTTTAAATTCCTTTATCTCGTTTTCATTTTCATCTGTTATTGTAAAAGTCACTTCTGTTATTATTGGATCTTTTTGTATTGCGTTTTCTTTCATAAAATATAATACGTTCTTCATAACTTTTTCATAATTTAATCCACGTACTCTTTCATATGTTTCTTTTTTGAATGCGTCCATACTAAAATTTAGTTGATGCACTAATTTCTCTTTGATTATCATATTACTTGTTTCTTCATTTAACGTCGATGCATTTGTGAATAGAACTACTTTAGTTGTTGGTAATTTCTTTTTCATATACCTAAGAACTTTCATTGCGTCTGGATACAAGAAAAATTCATTATAGTTTATTGGATATATTTCATCTATTCCGTATTTTGAGCATTCGTCTATTATTTTTTTTATGGTTTCATACGATAGTGCTTCTTTTCTTATTATAGATTTATGTGGACATGTTATACATGATGCATTACACACGGTCGATGGCTCGAATTGTATATTGGTCGGGAACGTATTATTGTTTAGTTTTTCGAATTTCTTTTTATGTAATATAGAATACTTAAGTTTTCTTATATATTCTACTAGTTTACTTCTTAATGTATAATATCCTTTTTTTATATTTAGTTTTCTACTATTCTTATATTCTTTACTGAATTCTATTCTATTTTCCATTATGATATCACCTTAAGCCATTTAGCTAATTTTACTTCAAGTGGAAATTTATAGAATCTAAATTTAATCCTTAATACTTCGAAGAATGCAAATATCTTTAATATATCTGTTATTCTTCCTCTTTTTTTATTTAACAATATAAATAAACTAAATACGTCTCGTATATTTTCTAATTCTTTCTGGTCTTCTATCCATGGACTATCTGCATGTTCCTGGTAATGTCTTTTATCTGCCCAGTCTTCTAGTTTTTCTGTTTTATCTAATCCGCATGCTAATGCGTCAAAATATAATGGAGTTCCTGGATATGCTTTGAATATATGTAGATCTATATTTGCAGAAGGATATATTTTAGTTAGTTCATAAATGTATTCTAGAGTATCAAACATTTCTTCTCTTGTTTCTCCTGGAAACCCTATTATGAAAGAAAGGCCTATATTTAAATTATATTTCTTAGATACTGTTACTGCATTTGTACAATCTTCTTTAGTGGCCCCTTTATTTATTACTTCTTTTAACACTCTATCGTTTCCAGACTCTGCTCCAATGAACGCAAGATTACACCCTCCATCTTTAATTTCTTTAATGAACTTATCGTTGAAATAATTAGATCTTAATTCTCCTAGCCATTCTCCTGGGACATACTTTATTATTTCCAACCCTCTTTCCTTATCGACAAAGAAGTTATCATCATAGAATTGAAAATTACGTATATCATATTTCTTATTGAGGTATTCTATTTGCTTTTTTACGTAGTCTACGCTATGTGCTCTCCACCTTTGTTTATTAACCGCTTGATTATAACAGAACTTACACCTGAAGGGACATCCCCTTGATGTTATCATTGGAAATATTCTTCCGGTCCATCTAGAGTCTGTAGATATATATCTTTCAACATCTATCTTTTCAAAATCTATATTGAATTGATCTAGATTGGTAACAAAGGAACTTATTGGATTTAATATTATTTCTCCAGTACTAATATATCCAAGTCCTGGTATTTTTAAGTTTTTTAGTTTACCATTATTCCGTAGTAAGTCTTTAGTTAGTTCTTGGCCACTATTTCTCCTTCATTTGTTATAATGTAATCAATAGATTCCTCCACTATAGTTTGATCTCCTGAGAGAGTTGGATGGATTCCTCCCCATACAATAGGGATTGTAGGATACTTCTTTTTTAATTCCCTACTTAATTTTAAACTACTCATTAGTCCTTTATTGGTTATTACTGAAAATCCTATCCATAAAGGATTATTATCTATTATATATTTATTTATATCGTTAAAGAGTTTATCAGATTCATAGTCATGGAATACTTTAGATCCTACTCCTATATTATCTAGTGCCGCAGAAATATATAGTAATCCAAATGGCGGAAAGAACTTATTCCCATCATCTGGGGATTCTATTCTAAGTAGCAATACTGATCTTTTTTTGACTATCATTTGTTTCCTTTTGATATAACATTTTGTAATATCTTTTCTATCTTTGAAGATATTTCTTTCCATGTATATATTTTATATTTCTTAGCATTTAGAGACAAAGTATTTAATAGTTTTTTATCTGACGATAATTCATTTATCCCATCTATAAAATCATCTGTTAAATATGCGTTTGTTTTATGTTTTAAAACATAAGCGCTTCTCCCATTAAGTGCCAATATGGGTTTCCCTAAAGCAAGATATTCTGGCATTTTTAATGTACTATCTTGGTCTGATGTTATAGTACATATATCAGCGGCTTTAACATATTTAAATGTTTCTCTTGGGGCTAGGAATCCTAAATGTTTTATATTTTTTGGACAATCAGCTAAAATATTGTTATCTGCTACATCCCCCATAAGATATAAAGAGACATTGCTATTCTTTTTGGCCGCTTCTATTAGTTTATCTACTTTTTTATATTCGCTTATCTCTCCAGAATAAACTATTTTTAAATCTCCTTCTAATTTGATATCTTCTGTATCGTATATTTTTTCATCTACTCCATGTGGAACATATGTGCATTTTCTATTTAATATTTTACTTACTACTTCTAGATATTTAGATGGTGTTGTAATATAATCTGCATTCTCCATCATATAGTATTCCATTTTAGCTACTCTTGATATTCCCCATTTCTTCCCCATCTGTTCTGTAAAGTAATCATTCCAACCTAGAACTATTGGGCATCTTATCAATCCTAATTTTTTTAGCTTCATTACAAAATATCCTATGATCCCGGTTACTACTATCACGTCTGGTTTAAATTTCAGATATCTTAAATATATCTTTAACCAGTCTTTCTTTAATATGAAATCTATATCATGTCCCGACCTA
>Ga0307928_10003574_pt1 | contig 11864 bp, 16 predicted proteins | sample AceLakmetagen232_FD_201815 | JGI IMG/M metagenome (GOLD analysis project Ga0307928, IMG submission 201815) | Saline water microbial communities from Ace Lake, Antarctica - #232 | ecosystem: Environmental > Aquatic > Non-marine Saline and Alkaline > Saline | place: Antarctica: Ace Lake...
CTATTTCTATTCCTTAATTGAGCATCCCTTATAGCACCAACCGCAGATTTACATTCATCCCACTTCTTTTGCTGTGCTTCTCTATCTGGTTTCTTATTTATCTGTGGGTATAAAGTTTTCCAATAAGATATTAATAGATTGTAATGCAAGAAGTAATTCCTTGAAGGTTGCGCAGTAACAATTATAAGTTCTTTTTCTATTCCATCCAACTGGAATATTAAAGCTAAACCAGAATTAAACTCAGCATCTGGAGTTCCACTAAAACCCTCTCCAACCATTTATCAATACCTTCTATCTTCTTGCGGTTGTTCTTCCCATTGCTTTTGGTATCTTGTTTGTTGTTGTGGCATTGTAGATTGTGGTTGTTGATATTGTTGTGGTTGAACCATTGGTTCATCAGGGAGAGGAGGAACCCCCAACCCTGGATGAACCGCTGGCCTATCTATACTACGAGGTTGTGATTGTTCGCCAGGATATACAGGGGCATTAATCTCCTCTAAGTGATGTGGGGTATCCCCTATAGAATCAGTTCCCCCATACATACTGGCAAGATTATTATTTGATTGCATTTCTTTTAAAAGGTTTTTCTTCTTTCTCTTTTGATTCCAGGAAAGCTTTCCACCATTCATAAAGAACTCATTATAAAGTGAATCATATTGTTTTTTATATTCTTCTTTCTGTATTTCCAGCGCAATGTTTATTGCTCTTTCAATAATCAACATAGGATGGTTTCCCATTCCTGGCTTTGTATTTTTGTTCAAGAAATCCTTTGCAACAATTAATGGTTTGGCTTCCATAATATCATTCCTCATTTTTTTAAACACCTCTCTTGGTGTAATGTCAAGTAGCCAACTATATAAATCTTTCCAATACTTTTAAATATTACTATGTTAACAGTAGATTAAACACATGTTAACATAACCAAATGGAGGTGTAAAAATTGGTTTATTTTTCTGGCAGAGGAATCGGAATGGTTCCATCATTGGGCGGTTCAGGTGGTGCAGTTATTTCTTCTGGTGGTTCAAGCAGTTCTTCTTCAACTCCTGCAGCTGGAACATTAATACCTACTACTTCTAAAAAAACACCAACCTCAACAACTAAAAAGTTCTATTTTAATCCACAAACAAATAGTTATTCAACTGCAAAGGTTCAAGGACAACCAGCGGTAACACAACAACAAGCCCAACAGATAACAACTCAAACACAACAAAGCGCAGCACAAGAAAGTATAAGAGATGTTGCAGGGTTTCAAGATACTTCATTATCAAATCAACAACTTAAACTATCTCCTTCTAAATTTCAATCAGGCCAATCACAATTCATAAACAAAGGAGAAAGTGGAATATCTTCTTTTGGTTCTCCAACCTTTATATCAACAGGGTTTTCTACTTCTTCAATAGATACTGCACCTAAACCAACTAATATATTTTTAACTCAACCATTAGTGAGGGGTTATGTTTCGGCTATTCAAACTCCAATTTTACAACTTAGATATAAAGCTTCTAAAACAAAAGCAGGCCAAGACATTCAAAAAGGTTATGATGTTATCCAAGATGTTCCTGGTAGATTTTCACAGTTAGAAAGCGCAGGAGTTGTTGACTTAAAAGGAACACAGAAACAAACTTCTTCTGCTTTTAATGATACATCATTTGGTTTTGATTTTGCAAAAGGTGCATCAACAAAGATTGCAGATGTTACTAGAACATTTAAAGATATAAAGAAAGAAGATGTTGTTTTAGCTGGGGGAATTATAGGAGACACCGCTTTATTTACATTACCAACTACAAGAGCATTAAGTATTGGTGGGGGTGTTATAAGGGGGAGTAAAGCAATATCATCACTCCCAAGAGGATTAAAAGGTGCTGCAAAGCTTGGAACTTATATTGGGGAAGCAGAAGCATATAGATCAATAGCTTTAGAGGGTTTTGATTATGGGAAGTCAGAGTTAGGAAAACAATATACATTGGGCGTTGGATTATTACAAGCTGAAAGTTTTGCTAACATTGAAGGGGGTTCTAAGTTCGCAAAGCTTATTGGATCAGGAAAGAAAGTAACCTCAGGGAAATATATGGGAACTAGATTGTTTCCGGGGTTTGTTGAAGCTGGCGTTGGTTATAATGTAGCAATGGATTATGCTGGTGGAGAAGTAGATGTTAAAGCAATAGGTATTCCTTTTACTAAAAAATCTATTCCTATTCCAGAGTTTAGGTTAGGTGGCGGTTTACTTCCTGGAAAGACAGAGAAAGGAACATTTAAAACAGGGAGAATATTAGATACTCTATTAGTTGGGGGGACAGGTTCTATAATGGCAGCGAGTTTTGCAGGCTTAGAATATGTAGCAAGAGGTTCAAAAACAGGGAAGAAAGTAGTAAGCACAATAGGTTATGTTGCAGATCCTGCAGAAGCACCAGGGGATGTTTACACAATGGCGGGCGGGGTTTCAAGAAGAACAACAACAAAGATACCTTCTTTTAGTTTTATAGATGATGAAACAAAAACACCTTCAAAGACTAAAATTAAACCTTCTAAAGGAACAATTCCATCAACACCTTCCAAAACAAAATCATTAGGGGAAGCTTTAGACAAGGCAGGATTTAAACCAGTAACAGATGTTCCAACAAGAACAAAGATTAAAACAAAAGGAACTACAGGAACTGGTGTTGATATTCCTACAAAGACAAAAACAAATATTCCAGTTCCAATTAAAACTAAAGCAGATATTCCAGTAAAAACAGATATAAAAATAGATGTTCCTATTAAAACAGATGTTCCACTCAAGGCAGATATTGGCGCTTTCACAGATGTTACTAGCACTAATATGGTTTTCACTCCTAACTTCTTAATACCACCAACCCTTCCTTCTGGCGGTGGGGGGTTTGGTGGAAGGTATAAACCCAAGTTCAGAACTTCAAGAAGTGCAAGCTATACTCCTTCTGTTGTGGGTATTGTAACAGGAACAAGAAGGGTAAAGGGAGTTATGACAGGGCTTGGCATAAGGGGAGTAGATATAACAAAGCCTAAAAGAAGAACAACCAAAACAGCTAAGAAGAAAAAGAAGAAAGGGAGGAAATAATAATGGCAAAAAAATTTGTATTTTATAGAAAAAAAAAGAAAGTTGGGGAAATTATTGGAACAGAAAAGGAAGCCCACGCATTAGCAATAGGAGGGGGATTCAAACAGACAATATGGGGAACTCCAAAGGGGTTAGCTTCTTATAAAAAAAAGCACCCAGATTGGTGGGGAAAATAAGTATAGCAAAATCAAAAGGGTTTGTTACAAGCAGAAGAAATAAGGAGGAACAAACAAAATGAATGAAAAACATAATACAGTTTTTTCTTGTGGTTGTGTAAAAGAATTAGAAAATAATAATGGTGTGTGGCAACCAACAGGGAAGAAAGAAGAGTGTAAGAAACATAAAGGAAAATAAAAAGAAATAACATTCAATCCTTTCTGAGATAAAGGAGAAACAAAAATGGGTTATGAAGAAAGACAAATAGGGTATCAGATATTAGAGGGGTTAAAGGAAATTAAGAAGTTGTTAGGTGCAGTTCCTCCTCCCCCATTAGATGATGCACCAGAACCAGGAGAGGTTCAGAGAGTTCAAAGAAAACCATATTGAGGTGGAAAATGATAGGAGATTATATAAAAGAAAGAAAAGCGATTGGTGAACTGAAAAAAGAAGAAAGAAGAAACCAAGCAAGAGAAACCGCAAAGTATAAGATTCAACTTAAAGCCGAACAGAAAAGAGAAAGATACCTCGCAGCAGTTGATAGGCAAAAGGTTGTGGGAAAAAGGAAAAGAGAGTTCATTCAGAAGGGTGGAACTGTTGGCGTTGTAGGGAGAGGTTTAGTTTCTGGTTTAAGTTATGTTGGAAAAGAACTAAGTAAACCACCAAAGAAAGGGGGCAAACCATATAAGATGCCAGACTTTAGGTTTTAATAATGTTTGATGGTTTTATGCAGGGGAACAATGAAGCGAAAGTTCAAGAACGAGCTAGGCAAGAAGCTATGACATTTGAAAGGCAAGAGAACGCTTTAAAAACAAATGTTCCAGAAGAACGATTGGATCTTATGGCGCAAGAATCAAGATCTGATTTAATCAAATGGCAGCAGGACTTGGATGATGAACTCATGGAACTTGTATATAAACTCAGAGGTTATGCAAAGCACGAAGGTGGTTGGTTAAAAACAAAAAGCGTTCCACTTTGTAATGATGTATTTATTAATGATGTTGTGATTCCGCAATGCAAACCATTTCTTTCTAGGAATTTAATTAATTCAAACTTAAAAGAAGAAGATATTCTGGAGAGTTTAAAGAATACTTGTAATGAAATAGCAGACAATATGGCAGATGGTTTTGATAAATATGCTATATTATTTGTAAACAACGATCTAGTTATGCGTTCGATAAAGAATGTGATCAAACCAGGGATATTTAGATCCTTGAATGGTTGGACTAAGAGAACAGATTCAACCAACTTCAAGAGAGTTGAAAGCTCTTTTGATAATCCACAAGAACATAAGAGAGAACTGTTTAAGTTCCGATAGCATTTAATAAACTCACTTTCCGAAATACAAGGAGGGTATTAAATGGCAGGCTTAATTCCAGGAATGGATAGCATAAACTGGTTTCCTTTAGTAGGGAAATTTGTATATTGGATTGGAATGATCCTTTTAGCAGGATTAATATTAGGGGTTTTTGTTGTTGTAATATATTTAATTGCGTTCAACATCAAGGCAACTGTTATTCCGCTTTATGGTTCAGGAGAAGATGGGGTTTTCGCTTTCGGAAAACCCAAAACAAACAGGGTTAAATGGATAGAACACAGAACAGCATGGAAAGGGTTATTCCCTTTATTCAATAAGAAATCCAGAGAACCATTTGATGATGAATATATTTATCCTGGGAATAGGATAATTATATTTGAGTTAAACAATGAATGGATTCCAGGCAGGATTAATATTAATAAATCAGAGGATGAAATCAGGAGTGAAATAAACCCAGTTCCTTATGTGGTAAGGAATTGGCAATCATTGCAGCATAAGAAAAACTCAGTAGAGTTTGCTAAGAAAGGGTTTTGGGAAGAAAACAAATACCTTTTCATAACGCTTGGAGTAACAGCAGCAAACCTATTATTATGTGGCACAGTAATATATTTCACATACAAGTTTGCAACTGGTGGCAGAGCAGACGCACAAGCAATAACTGATGCGATTAACAGCATTGGAAACATTGCAGGGATAGCACCAAGATGATGAAAAAACATATAACCATTTTTTTATTTATTTTATTAGTGCTAACTAGCTTTGCTTTCGTAAGTGCTAAACAAGATCCCCAAGTTATAATAGGAACAGAAGAAGGAATATCGATAATATATCCTCAATGGCCAAACATTAAACTAGGGCAACATTACTATTTCTTTGTTCATGCTTACAATGAAACAGATGGAGTTTTACTTACTAACACCACAACGGATTGTTATTTCCATATACATAACCTTACTGGAGAATATGTTTTTGATAATGAGTTAATATATAATTCTACCACAGAATCTTATGAATATTATATGTCTCCTGCTGGATTTACTAAGCTTGGTATATTTTCTTATTTAATAAGCTGTAACCATTCAAATCATTATGCTGGAACAGTTAGTGGTTTATTTGAAGTAACAACAGACGGAGAAGCACCTAAAACAAATACAGGAACAGCAGACATTGCTATACTTATATTTATTCTTGCAATAGCTTTCGGATTATTTGCATGCGCAACTAAAAAAGATTGGAGTGAATCAAGCGAATATGTTAATCTAATTGCAAGGAAAGCTTTCTTAGTTCTAGGCATATACTTTATGGTTTTAAATACTGTGATGGTTGCAACAATAGCAGACAACTCTGGAATACCATTAACAGGGGAACTCTATGCTATCATGGAGATATTAGGTTGGGCTGGGTATTTAGCTATGGCCTTCTTTGTAGTTAAAACATTGTTTGATACCTTGGGGCTATGGAAAGCAGACAAACACAGAGAGAGGTTTGGAGAATGAGGGATAAAAAAACAACTCATGTAAGGATTAATAAAAAGTTTGCACAAGAACTTAGAACAAGATTTCCAGATGTTCCAATCGGAACTACATTAAAATTAGGTTATGATACTTCATTATTAAAACTTGATGATAGATTGAAAGAAAAAGACTTTAAGAATAAAATGGGGGGCTTCATATATGGGAAGAAGGGTTGGAAAGATATGTTTAAATAAGAAAGGAAGCTTAGTGGATATTGTTTTCATAGGCATAGTTTTACTTTTCTTTGGAATGATTGCTTTAATAGGTTTAACTGTTTCTTCTGGTATCAATGATAGAATACAGGATTCAAATGTATTTAATGCAAATGGAAAAGTTGCAACCAACCAAATTGTAAAGAGTTATACTAATGGAATGGATAATGCTTTCTTATTCTTTACTATAGGAATCAGCTTAGTTACTTTAGTGCTTGCAGCATTGGTTAGAATACACCCAATCTTTATACCATTCTTCTTTATAGGGTTAATCTTTGTTATAATAATCTCTGCGATACTCAGTAATATATATCAGGAAATGGCAGCAGATCCAAACCTTCTTGCAGCTGCAGGAGAACTAACATTTATCACAAACATATTATCAATACTTCCTATGATTATTGGAGTATTTGGAATATTTTTAATGATAGTAATGTATAAATTATGGGATGCAAACAGAATATGAAAAAAATACATATAATATCATATATATTTATTTTATTAGTTCTGAGTAGTTTTGTAAGTGGTATATCTGTTCTTTATTATGAGCTTGAAGAATGTTCTGGCTCAACTTTGCATGATAATTCTACAACATTAAGGACAACAAACGGAGCAATACAAGGAGATCCAACATGGAGTTCTGAATATCTCCCCAAATATGGAGACGGGACAAATCATTCAGTTTGTAGTTTAATATTAGATGGGACTGGGGATTTTGTTAATATGGGAACAGACAACAGCGATTCAGTTTTTCCAGCAATTCCAACAGATTATACTATAACTACTTGGGTTTGGTTTGATACAACAGGAACTGTTGAATATTTATTAAATATACAGGGTAATAATCATGTAAATCTTAGATTTTTAGTAGCAAATACTTTACTGAGTGAAGCAAGGACAGATGCAGAATATACAACACTTACTACTTTGCCTGAAAATTCTTGGCATCATATAGCATTAACACATTACGGAAGCACAAATTTTTCATTATGGATTGATGGAGAATTAAATGGAACAGATTATACGATGGGAATCCCCGCATCTTCTAATGGGAAAGAATCTTATGGTTCTTATCAACAAGGAACTGATCAAGATTTAAACGGAATGGTTGGAAAATTACAGATGTGGAATGAAGCATTAACCGCAACTCAACTTATGGACGATTATAACTGCGGAGACTTTACAGGGTGTCCTCTCCCTTCAACAGCAGTTGTTTTAGAATTACCTTTAGATAATAATTACACAGAAGCATTAAGCACAGACTTTATATTTAATGTGGTTGATTATACTGGCTTAACAAGTTGTGATTTATTCGTAAACATTAGTGATTCATGGGGTAGTGAAGGGAGAAATACAACAATATTAAGCAATGGATCTTCAAACACCATAACCGCTTCCTTACCAAATGGTAATTATCTATGGAATATAAATTGTTCTAATGGAACTTATGATGTTTGGGGTGCAACAAATTATACAATAGATGTTAATGTGCCTTTCTCTCTGCCTATAGTAACTTTATATTCTCCCCAAAATGCTTCTACTTCAAACAATTTAACATACAATCTTCATTATAATGCTTCAACAGAATATGCTTTAACAAATGTAAGTTTATATTTAGATGGAATTTATAACAAATCAAACACTACAGCAATAATCAACAATTTTAATAGTTCTTTCTTGTTGATAAATTTTACAGAGGGTTCTCATAACTGGAGTGTAAAAGCATTTGATAATAACACAAATGAAACTATGAGTGTTAATTTTACAATAATTATAGATATTACTGAACCAGTTGTAAATACTAATTTTGTTAATGATACCTTTGTATTTTTAGAAAATCTAACAGGGCAATTTAATCTAACAGATAATACATTATTACATTCCCTTAATGTTACATTACCAGATGATGGGATCACTATATTTAATGTAACAGGAATAAGCGCTTCAAATTATACATATAATTTAAAGTATAATATTTCTGAACTTTCTCCAGGGAATCATATATTGAAAGTGAGAGTTGCAGATGCACACACCGCAACAGAACTAGCAGGGGATTACATAGAAAGAGATGGTTTGTTTGAAGATTATATTAGCTATGAATTTTATGATAAGGGAACAGTTACAACACAGTTAAAGGATTCTTCTATCTTTGATAAATGGGAATCTAAAAAAATGGTTGATAAATATATCCAGATATTAAAACCTGCAACTCCAAAAGAAACCCAAGTATTCACAGAGGAATCAGACTTACCTATTTACATTATAAACCACCCTAATAAATACAAAGGGCAATGGGTTGTAATCGGAAACCATTGGAAAGATTATGTATTAAAAGGAGAAGAACAAAGCACAGTTTCTATTAAAAGAATTAATCTGTATAAGGTTGAGGTTACTGTATCAAACATAAAAAATAATCCAAAGAAACTAACCTTTGCTTCTGTTGGAGATTTAAACATTATTGAAGAATACTATAATTTTACTGTAGGGGATTATGGAATAACTTATACTTCTCCAGTTTTAGAACTAACCGAACAATCAATAATATTAAACATTTCAACAATAGGTGGAACAGAAGCAAAACTTACATATAATGGAAGCACAAAAACAACAGTAAAAACAACAGTTGGTGCTTATGATATTTATACTGCAACATTTATAACTCCTTTCGTTTCTGGATCAGATTTAACTTCTAATATATCATTTCATTGGGATGCTAATATTACTTTCAACTCAATAATTTATGCAAATACTTTTACATATAACCAAACAGTTGAAAAGCTTGGCTTAGATAATTGTTCTACTTATACAACAAAAGTATTGAACATTACAATATTAAGATCTGATACAGAAAAAGAAGAAAACGCAACGCTTGAAGGTTACTTTAAATTATGGGAAGGTTCAAAAACTAATAGTTATCGTGCATTTAATCTAACATGGAGTGGAGAAAGTAATTATGGAGTTTGCTCACTTAGGAATGGAACCTTTAGTATATTTGCACAGCTTGAATTTGATAATGCAGAGTTTGATGTTACAGATTATTATTTAGCAAATGCAACAATAAGCAATGTTACTTCCTATTTAGATTTATATTTTGTTCCTAACGCAACAACAGTTACTTTTTCAGTAAATGATCAGAATGATAATGAAGTTCAAGATGTATATATCAGCATATTAAAATATGATTTCCCAACAAATTCTTACATAACAACCCAAGTTATTAAAACAAATACTTATGGAGAGGCAGTAGGTAATATTATTTTGAACACTCAATGGTATAAATTCTTATTATTATATGATGGAGAGATTAAACTAGAAACAGAACCTATTAAGATTGGTTCAACAAGTAGGAACTTTAGAATAAATCTGCTGGTAGATTTCTTTGATTTATACAATATTGTTGATGGTGTTACAACAAGCTTAACCTTTACAAATTCAACAAGGAACTTCGCTTATACTTTCTTAAATCCTTCTGGAACTGTTATAACTGCTTGCCTTGATATTATAGAAAGAACAACGATTGCTGATGTAGATGTTAATTCTAGTTGTATTTCTTCTGCAGGAGGAACTATCTTATTGAATATAGGATCTACAGCAGAAGTTGTAGGTAGAACATTCTTAGCAACAGGTTCTGTTAATGTTAATCCTTGGAAGATAACAGATATACTTGGCGCTTCATTTGAAGATGGTTACAGGAAATATGGAAAGGATGGTATATTTTTATCCTTCTTAGTAAGATTAACATTCGCTTTAATGGGAATATGGAACCCGATAGTTGCAATTATCTTATTAGTTGTTGCAGATATTGGGATGGTTGCAATGGGCTTATATTATTTAGAATGGCCTACCTTCATGGTTTATATAATATTAGCATCTATAACAATATGGAGGTTAAAAAATAAATGAGATTTGATTCAATGCTAATAGGATTCTTGATATTTTCCTTGTTTGTATTCGGTGGTTCAATGATGATAGCAGATCACATTAGAAATTATAATGATGTTAATATGTCCACAGAAGATTTTGATGGAACCTTTGATTATATTGATGAAGTGTTTGATATAACGGAGGATTCAAAAGATGTAACTTTAGAAGGCGATACATCAGATACGGATTCTTGGGAATCTATGACTAAGGGAAGTTATTCTGCAGTTAGATTAGTTAAAGGATCATTCGGTTTATTTAATAACATAAGCTTTACTGTAGCAAACAAACTTCAAATACCTCCTGTTTTTACTAAGGTTGCTTTTATAGCTTTTTCAATATCAATAGTGTTTAGCATTGTATATATGATATTCAGGTTCAGGCCTGGTTAGAGGAATAAAATGGTTTATAATATAACAGGAATAGTGTCTGGAAACGAAACAACCCTTTTAACACTTATCCAGGGGGTTAACACAAACCTAATGGATGGGTGGCTGGGTATATTGTTCTTAATAGGCATCTCCATAGTGTTCTTTATATCCATAGTGTTCACAACAAATGATCCTGGGAAGGCGGCAATAGCAACTTCTTTTATCTCCTTTAGTTTGGCGCTTTCTATGCTTGCTTTTGAATTAATACCGCCTTTGGCTTTGTTTATAACCTTGATACTTACTGCAACAATGGTTGCTATAAGCTGGCCTAAAAGCTAGGTGTTAACAATCATTTAAATACTTTGAAAAGGATTTCTTAATAATAAATTAATTTGGAGGAAAAAACTATGAAAAAACTAATGAAAAGCAAAGCTGGAGTGTTTGATCAGCTGGGTGCTTTGGGTATTGGTGTCGCAAGTTTAGTTATAACCATGGCGGTTGTATTCCTAATCCTTGCAAATGTTGGCGACAATACATCAGTGGCAGCAGATGGAAACGCAACACTAGCAGTAGCAACATTGACAACTGCAGCAGCAACAATACCTGATTGGGTTGGATTGATTATACTAGTAGCTATTGGCGGATTACTGCTTGCTATGGTATACATGTTCAAGCGTGGAAGGTAGAATGAAGCTAGCTAAATCAAAGAAAGGCGGAATGGATGTGTTTGAAACCCTATCAGGTTTCGGCATTGGAGTAGTAGCGCTTGCTATTATTCTTGTAGTAGCCTTCTTGATTATGGCAGAAACCCGAGACCAGCAAGAAACCTTAACAGGAATCGATTGTAACGCTACATCTGGCGATACAGGTTGCAATGCAACAAAAGAAATGCAAAATGCAACAGCAACAATACCTGATTGGGTAGGCCTAATAATCTTAGTAGCGATTGGTGGCGTGTTGCTTGCAATGGTTTATATGTTCAAGCGTGGGCAATAAGGGTTAGCTTGGTAAAAGCTTATGAGGGATGAACACCCTCTTTTTTTTTATTTTAAGGTTTTATTATTAAGAAATAATTCTGTTTAACAAATTCTTCCTGCATTTTAATACCCCTTTCTATCCCTGTTTGATACCCTAGTATATAGAATAGGGCTATCAATAGGGTTATTAACACACAAATACCCCCATAGAATATGTATTTATTAAGGGGTTTTTTCATTCTTGTTTAGGCCTTCTAAAGATATAGTGATCTAGCTTGAAAGTAGCCCAGGCAAATGCACCACTAAAGAAAGGCATAAGGGT